>Ga0157363_1007163_pt1 | contig 10548 bp, 9 predicted proteins | sample AttsexASBM1_FD_111477 | JGI IMG/M metagenome (GOLD analysis project Ga0157363, IMG submission 111477) | Fungus gardens microbial communities from leaf cutter ant in Ribeirão Preto, State of São Paulo, Brazil - Atta sexdens ASBM1 | ecosystem: Host-associated > Fungi > Mycelium > Unclassified ...
ATCTGGAACACTGATCCGCTTGCCCCGCAGACCCGAAAGGTCTGCGCGCACGTTGGGGCGGAGCGTCGGAACAGTCTGTCCTGCAGCGTGGTAATCTATATCTGCCTGTTGATCGCACGCGTCATGTCAAACGAACAGCTGATGGAAATGGTCCATCCCCGTTTTGAAATACGGACTGCGTGCAGTAGTGTCCGGCCACAAACGGAAAAGGTCATCATGGACAGTAATCTGAAATGCCCGGTCTGCGGGTGCGAACACGTTTATCCGGATGTGCGCTGTGGATGTGCCCGGAATGTGCGCATGAGTGGAACCCGGCCGAGGCGACGGCGGAAAGTGGTGAGGCTTCCGGCGAGATCCGTGATGCCAACGGCAATGTTCTGGCCGATGGTGATACCGTGACGGTCATCAAGGATCTGAAGATCAAGGGCTCGTCCATGGTCGTCAAGGGCGGCACCAAGGTGAAGAACATCCGCCTTTCAGATGGTGGCGACGGGCATGACATCGCCTGCAAGATTGCCGGGATCGGTGCGATGAACCTGAAGTCCGAATTTGTCAGGAAGGCCTGACGGTCGGAGGGGGCGCTGCGGTGTCCCCAAGGATCTGGTGGGCGGCTTTCAGCGCCGTGTGCAGTTCGGCATAGATATTGCTGTCCCCTAGTGTCGGGGTAATATGGTGCCGGTCCATATCCGCGCGCAGATATACGCTCACTCGTCCGAAAATCAGCGCAATGTCGTGCTGATGCAGTTGTGCGATCAGGGCCCGCAGGTCGGCGGCAGCGGAATAATCGATGTCCGTGACAGGGCTTGCATCCAGCACGACGCAGCGCACCGGATGAGGCGCATGCTCCACAAGACCCAGCAGATCCTGCCGGAAGCGCGTCGAATTGGCGTAGAACAGATCCGCGCAGAACCGGAAGACAATCAGGCCGGGCGCACTTTCCAGCCCGTTCTTTGCGGGCAGGGCTTCCAGAATACCGGCGCTCGGGGATTGTTGCAGTACCATCGTATGCGGCTCGTAGCTGTGCCGGACATGGCGGAACAGCGAGAGCGTGATGGCAAGGAAAATACCTTCCTCGACGCCAACCCCCACAACGACGGCGGCTGTCGTGATGGCCAGCCAGAATTCACCGGGGCTCTCCTGCCGGATTGCCCGCAGGCCTTTCAGGTCAATCATGCCGACCGCGACAGTAAAGACGATCCCCGCCAGAACGCAGCGGGGCAGAGCTTCAAGCGGGCGTGTGAGAAACAGCAGCACCAGGAGCGTCACACAGGCGAACGTGACCTGTGCCAATTGCGTGCGGGCACCGGAACGCACGGCCATGGCCGTCTGTGTCGGGCTGCCATTGACGGTGAAAGTCCCGCTCAGTCCTGCCGCGACATTGGCTGCCGACAGACCCAGAAGATCGCGGTTTTCATCAACGGTTTCATGAAACCGCTCCCCGAAGATACGGGACGTGGCCGCACTCTGCGCGATGATGACGAATACGCAGGATGCCGCGACGGGCAGAAGTGCCAGAAGTTCGTTCCATGAGACGTCCGGCAGACCGAAAAGCGGCAACCCGCCCGCAACATGCCCCAGTGTCGGAACACCGTGCTGGGACAGGTTCAGTCCCATGCTTAGTGCAATACTGCCGATGACGACACAGAGCCCGGCTGGCAGATGCGGGGCCAGACGCTGCCCGGTCATGAGAATCCCGACCGTCACAGCCGAAAGGCCTGTGACCATGAGGCTCGCATGTGGGATCTGACGGAAGGTTTCGTAAGCCTGCAGCAACGGATTATGTGCGCTGACGGACACGCCCAGCATGTCGTGCAGCATTGCGATGCAGACCTGTACGCCCACCCCGGCCAGAAATCCCGTCAGCACGGTGCGGGAGAGGAAATCCGCCAGAAACCCCAGCCGAAAAACCCGCGCCACCAGCAGAAGTCCCGCACAAAGCAGCGCCGTTATGCTGACGAGCGCGATGTAATGCGCACTCCCGGGTAGTGCCATCTTGCCGATCGCACTTGAGAAAATGGCCGCCGTCGCGGAATCAGCGGCCACGACCAGATGCCGAGATGATCCGAAAGCTGCGAACGCCACAAGTGGCAGCAGGACCGTATAAAGCCCCGTGACAGCAGGCATGGCCGCAATGCGCGTATAGCCCAGAACCTGCGGAATATTCACCGAGGCAAGGGATAGACCTGCGACAATATCCGTCCACCCGCGCGGGGTCCCGGTGGGGCTCTGCTGTTCCGACATGAGTTGTGTTCTAGGCCTTTGATGAAGGGATGTCTTCACAATGTCAGGGCAGTGGTTGGGTCCGGCATAAAAATGCCTCATGATCTGGACGTTAAAGACGGATCTTTCGTCATCGCAGTCAGGAAGGAACAGGGTCATGACCCAGAGAGTAGCGCTCATTACCGGCGGATCACGCGGCATCGGCGCGGCCATCGCGCTGAAGCTGGCACAGGATGGCTTCGATATCGCCATCACTTACGCCCGCAATGAAAAAGCTGCGCAGAAAGTTGTCTCGGAAGTTGAGGCACTGGGCCGCAAGGCCGTCGCCGTTCAGGCCGATGGCGGCAGCACGGACGGCAATGTCGCAGCCATCACGAAAACGCATGAGGCGTTCGGGCGTCTGGATGCACTGGTATGTAATGCGGGCATCTACCCCTATGGCCCGATCGCCCAGATGACCGTCACGCAGATCGAGGATGTCCTGAACCTCAACCTGCGCGCGGCGATGATCGAAACGGTCGAAGCCCTGAAATACATGCAGACGGGTGGCCGCCTGATCTACATCGGCTCGGCCTTTGGTGAACGCGCACCGTTCCCGGGCATCTCGCTCTATTCGGCAACGAAGGCCGGCCTGATCGGCTTTACGAAGGGTGTAGCGCGGGATCTCGGACCGCAGGGCATCACGGCGAACATCGTCGAGCCTGGCCCGATCGCAACCGACCTAAACCCCGAGGACGGAGCGGCCGCCGCCGTTATCCGCAAGTTCACGGCCACGGAATCCTACGGCAAGGTCCATGACATTGCCCGCACCGTGTCGTTCCTCGCCAGTCCGGACGCGTCCTACATCACAGGTGCGTCCATTCTGGTGGATGGCGGTCTCGTCGCCTGAGACCAAAAACGGCTCCCTCGCGATGAGGGAGCCGCCGTAGCGCGGGCGTTCTCCACAAAAAAATAACTCTGGATTTTGGCGTTTTTGACAAACCGTGATGACCCCAGCCCCGGTGCTGGATTTGTGGGAATGACCACGTCATGGTTTCATGATGCACAACATCTCCGGCCATGCCGGAAAAACGAGGAAGCAGTCCCATGGCCGCATCAATCACGATCTACGGCATTCCCAACTGCGATACGATGCGCAAGGCGTGGACATGGCTGGCCGAACACGGGGTGGCGGTTACGTTCCATGATTATCGCAAGGACGGCGTCGATCGGGGGCAGCTTGAAGGCTGGGTGGCTCAGCTGGGCTGGGAGAAGCTGCTGAACCGTTCGGGAACGACGTTCCGCAGGCTGTCACCGGAACTGAAGGACAACCTTGATGCGGAACGTGCCATTGCGCTCATGCTGGAGCAGCCTGCCATGATCCGGCGTCCGGTTCTGGAAGCTCCGGGCCTGCTGCTGGTCGGTTTCCGCCCTGACGATTACGCCGCAGCCCTGTCAGGTTTCAGCGCTCAAGATCCAACGCCCTGATCTTGCGGTGCAGCGTCGCGCGACTCACGCCCAGAAGACGCGCGGCGGCACTGACATTTCCGTGGACCGTTGCAATGGCGGAGTGAATAACCTGCGCTTCTGCCCGACGGAAATTGGGCTCTTCCTGCGCATCGAGCAGGGGTAGCAGGGCGGGGAGGCTGGACAGCTCGCCCTCGGGCCAGTTCATGTGCTGGCGGCTGGCATGTGTCGCACCTTGGACATGACCGTCACGGTCAAGAGCGACTAACATCGACGAGGATGACGTGGACGGCCCCAGGGTCAGGATCATGGCCTGCCCGAAGCGGTCATGAAACAGTTTCTCCTCCACGCGCCGGGCAGTCGTTAGGAGCGCATCCATCAGCAGCTGCGCGGTGGGCACGACGTTCTCCGCCGTAAATGAACAGATATTCATCGCGCCTGCGAGTTCCCCGATGGAATTATAGACCGGTACGGCCATGCCTGTGAGCTTGCGGAAACATAGCCGCCAGTGCTGGTCATGCACGACCATAACGGGGCGTTCCTCACGCAGGCAGGTGCCGATGGCATTGGTTCCTGCATTCTGCTCGTCCCATACCGCTCCTGCCTGAAAACGCCAGCGCCTGCAGCCGCTGAGCTGGCTGCGCTGGGTATGGCGGGAGAGAACGATCCCTGTGGGATCGGCCAGCATGACCGTGAAATCCAGCCGATCCACGAGCCTGTGCAGATGCTGCATCTCGGGCAGGGCACTCTGGATCAGGCGCTGGGTGCGTCCGCTGACGAAGCGCAGCTCTGGCTGGCTGAGGACTTCTGTTTCCCACCGCTCGGACGGATCCAGATTGTAGTTCGTGGAGCATCTTGCCCATGAAGCGGTCAGGCAGGTGCGGGACAGTGTTGTGGTCATCGCGCTCCTCGCACTGCGTCGTACCTGTCGCAGTTCTGAGACAGGTACGACGCAGACGGTCACAAACGGGTGAAAGTTCAATGATGTGGGATAGCCCGCAACGAAAAAAATCAGGAATGACGTTTTCCGGAAAAGGCGAAGCGTTGCGTATCGGGGATGCTGTTTCGCAGGCCATCGGTAACGCAGTGCTCCTTCTCTTTTCTGGTTCAGTGCTGTGGGGCGGAGGGGAAGCAGGCATGAAGCCGGAGCTGTTAGCAGGCGCCGCTTTTTGCTGCTCCTGCTGTTCGAACAGGGCTCTCCCGTCCGTCACAGCCATGACGGGACGCAAACGGTAACGCGTTCCGCCGATGACCAGGAAAGACAAATCATTTCAGAGGGAATGGTTTTCGTTTTTCGCAAGAACGAGGTGTCATGTCTGCTTCACTCCAGAGGGTAATGTCTTCATTAACCTCTATCCTGCTCGCACTTGTCGGGCTTTTCCTGCTGGGAGGGGGAGGATATCTCCTCATTCTCGGCGGCTCGTGGTTCTACGCCCTTCTGGGCCTCGTGATGCTTGCTGCTGCGGGTATCAGCTTCAGGAATCCCCTGCTGGCCGCGCGGCTGTACGCGGCCCTTCTGCTGGTGGCGACCATCTGGTCCGTTCTTGAAGTCGGGTTCGACATCTGGGGTCTGGAAGTCCGTCTTTTCACGCTCGTCGGCATTGCGGCCTGGATGCTGCTGCCATGGGTGTGGCGCACGGGCCGGAACTGGACTTCGGACAAGCGCGAACTGCTCGGTTCGACCGTCATTGCGATGGTTGCGATCATCGCAAGCTGCTTCACGTCTTACTCCATCAACGGCACGCTCCCCGCGGACCGCATGGCCGCGAACGGACAATCCGATCTGACGGCGAAAGACACGCCCGAAGCCGACTGGCCCGCCTACGGCCGCACGGTGGGTGGTGATCGCTACAGCCCGCTGGCCCAGATTACGCCTGCGAATATCAGCAACCTCAAACGCGCCTGGGTGACCCGCACGGGTGACGTCCAGAAGTCTGACGAAGGTGTTGTCGCAGGTCCTGATCAGGGCCACGAGTTCAACCTTGAGGTCACCCCCATCAAGGTTGATGACACGCTCTATCTTTGCACGCCGCACAACTGGGTCATGGCTCTCGATGCCAGAACCGGCAAGGTGAAGTGGAAGTTCGATCCCAAGCCGGCTGCGGCCGATCTGGCGGCGAACGTCTATCTGGCCTGCCGTGGCGTGTCCTACTACAAGGCGCCGGACGACTATCAGGCTCCGGACGGCTCCAAGGCCTGCCAGAAGCGCCTTTTCTCCCCGGTCGGCGACGTGCGTCTGCTGGCTGTCGATGCCGAAACCGGCAAGCCCTGCGAAGATTTCGGCGAGCACGGCTTTATTTCCCTGCGCCAGTATCTCGGTCATGTTCCGCATGGCTTCCACTTCGTGACGTCCCCGCCGCTGGTGGTGAAGGATCGCGTGGTGCTGGGCGGTTGGATCTTCGACAATCAGGCGAATTTCGAGCCTTCCGGCGCAATCCGTGCGTTCAACCCGATCACGGGTGAGATCGAATGGGCCTGGGATGCCGGTCACAACCCGGAAAACTGGAAGCCCGGCCCGAACGACGAGCTGACGCGTGACACCCCGAACGCATGGGGCGTCTACACGGCCGATCCGGATCTCGGCCTGCTGTATATCCCGACGGGTAACTCTCCTCCGGACAACTGGGGTGGCTCGCGCCGTCCGTTCGACGACGCAACCTCCAGCGCCACGATCGCTCTCGATATCGAGACGGGTGAACGCCGCTGGACCTTCCAGACCGTTCATCATGACCTGTGGGACATGGATCTTCCGATCGGTCCGTCCATGGTTGATCTGCCCGGCCCGAATGGTGAAAACATTCCGGCTCTGATCCAGAGTACCAAGCGCGGCGAGTTCTTCGTTCTGGACCGTCGGACCGGCAAGCCGGTTCCAGGTTACCCGGTTGAAGAACGTCCGGTTCCGACCGCGGGTGTTGCCGCGGATGACCATGTCTCCCCGACGCAGCCTTACGCAGTTGGTCTGCCGTCCCTGACGCCGCCGGACCTCAAGGAAAGCGACATGTGGGGCGCGACGCTGCTGGATTAGATGATCTGCCGCATCCAGTTCCGTCAGTCCGCTTACGAAGGTCAGTTCACGCCGCCACATGTCGGCAAGACGACTATCGTCTATCCGGCATTCTATGGCGTGGTGGACTGGCAGGGTGCCTCCATCGATCCGCAGCGCAAACTGCTGATCGCCAATGCAAGCTACCTGCCGTTCCGGATCCGTCTGGAACACCGTCAGAAGGCTGAAAATGACGGCATTCTTCCGAAGTGGAACGGCCAGGGTGACAAGCCGGAAGCCAAGGGCGATGCGCTGAGCGTCTCTCCTGATTACGGTACGCCTTATATCGCCTACACCAGCCCGTGGCTGAATCCGCTTCAGATCCCCTGCAAGGGGCCGGCCTGGGGAACGATCACGGCAATCGATCTGGTGACGAAGAAGATTGTCTGGCAGCACCCTGTCGGCACCACGCGCGACACGGGGCCTTTCCGGACGCATAACAACCTTCCGCTTCCGACCGGTATGTACAACATCGGCGGCAGCGTCCTGACCAAGGGCGGCGTGTCCTTTATGGGTGCGACGGCCGACGACTACCTGCGCGGTTTCGACATGTCGAACGGCAAGGTCATCTGGCAGGACCGTCTGCCTGCTGGCGGACAGGCCACGCCGATGTCCTATCAAATCGATGGGAAGCAGTATGTTGTGATCGCCGCTGGCGGTCATGGGGGCCTTGGCACCCGCAGCGGTGATTATATCATCGCTTACAGCCTGAACGGAGACCAGAGCGCCCCTGCGCACTGATCGCCCACTTACGGACGGAGCGTGTCTTTTACTGAGGACACGCTCCACATTCCCGCTCACACTCTATGGAAATTCACGTTATGCGTTGCAAATTCACGCTCGGAGTGCGTCTTGGTGCCCTGACGGCCTGGTTGCCTGCTGTTGCTCTCGTTCCAGGCTTTGCCGCTCATGGTGCGGATATTCCACTGGCCATCATCGGACCGCACGAATACGACCTGCCGGTCGATTTCAAACCGTTCAACGTGGTCGTGCAGTATGGTGACGGAAACGCTGCTGGCTCCGTTTACGACAGTGGCGGACAGCGACGGGCGCGAGGTGGCAGTCACACCTGGAGCGGTATGACGAAATACGTGCATTTCCGCAGTTTCGACGCGATCCCGCATGTCGGCTTCGCCTTCGAACTGATCCAGTCCGAGGCCTACACGCTGGCTAACGGGCAGAACTGGGGTGGTCTGGGTACGACAATCGTCGGACCCGCCGCCTGGTTCAAGCCCAACAAGCACAGCACGCTCGGGATCCAGACCTTCATGGAAACACCGTCGGGCACGCGGGATTCCATGGCGATGCATTACTGGGCCAACCTGTCGAGCATCATCTTCGATTACGAATGGAAGCATTTTAGCTTCGATGGCGATCTTGGCAGCGTCGTAAGCTCCACTAAACATCGCAATGGCGAACACAGCTATTCGGCTGGAAACGTGTTCTACACGAACCTGCGCTTCAGCTGGAAAGCCACGTCACGCATCGAGCCGTTCTTGTCGCTCGACTGGCAGAACAGTGGCGGCATGCACGACAACACGTCCAATCTGTGGGTCGCCAATTCCAGCAGCCGCGAAACGGCGCTTGGCGTCGGTGCAATGTTTTTCATCACTAAACGCCTGTCGTTCACACCCCGTTATTCTCATTCCGTCGAAGGACGGAACGTGCCGGAGACGAACGCCTATTACATGAAGATCGCCTATCTGTTCTGAGAGCGTGTTCGCGGCCTGTTTCAGGCCGCTGCCTTCGGACGGAAGCGCGCCGTGGTGATGTCGCAGTCATACTGTGCCGCCGTCTCGCAGGGATTGCTGGCGAGTTCGTTGATAGCGTTCAGGATGCGCTCGACCTTGCTGTCATCCATCAGCACACTGAAATTCAGGCGTGTCCAGCCAGGTTTTTCGATTTCCTGACCCGAGAGAATGGCGCTGCGGATCAGGCCAGACTCATTTTCATCAATGCCTAGCAGACGATGCGCATACGGCCCTGCACACGCACAGCCACCCCGGACCTGAATGCCGTAACGGTCCGACAGCATGCGCGTGAAAAGCTGCTGATGGATGAACACATTGTTCTTCACATCGCGGATACGGAACGAAAAGATCGGCAGTGCGTCGGCAGTCGGATGTCCTAGGATCTCGATGGCGGGATTGTTGCTCCAGGCTTTTACGGCCCGGGCGCGCAGTTCCGCATTGCGCTGCGCCATATAGGCGTCTCCGATGACGTCCTTGACGATGAAGGCCAGCGCGGCGCGGATATCTCCGATCACGTTCGGTGTCCCGCTTTCTTCGCGGGCAGCGAGGTTCGCGGTGTAGTCGTGGTTCCAGGGCGAAACAAAACGCACGGTACCACCGCCCGGAAGGACAGGTGTCGTGCGGAGCATGGCGGTATTGCGGACGATCAGTATGCCGGACGCTGCCGGGCCACCGATGAACTTGTGGCAGGACACGACGACTGCATCTTTCTCGAACGGTGTGCCGGGCTGCATGTCAATCGGGCAGTATGGTCCGGCTCCGGCATAATCCCAGATCGACAGGGCACCATTTCGCTTGAGCAGGGCAGTGACGGCGTTCACATCTGTCAGGATGCCCGTGACGTTGGAAGCGGCCGAGAACGAGCCGATTTTCAGACGGTCTGCGGGGTAGGATTTCAAGGCCTGTTCCAGACCATGCAGGTCCGGTCCACCTTCGGGCGCCTCAGGAATTTCGACAATCTCCGCACCGCTCTCACGCCAGGGCAGGATGTTGGAGTGATGCTCGTAAGGGCCGATAAAAACGACGGGCCGCTTGCCAGCTTCACACAGAGCCGGGATTTCCAGCAGATGAACGAGACGGTTCAGCCCGGCCGTTGCGCCATTGCCCATAAAGATGGTCGTGAAATCGGGGGAGGGGGCATGACAGAACCGGGCGATCATGGCGCGGGCGCTGTTGCGCAGGCGCGTCATGTAAGCGCCGCAGAAAGACGCTTCGGTGTGACTGTTGGCATAGAACGGCAGGATCTCGTCCATGATGAACGTCTCGATCTGCTTCAGCGCACGGCCGGAGGCAACATAATCGGCATAAAGCAGGGATTGCGTCCCGAACGGCGTCGAGAACTTCGCACCATCGCCAATTACACCCTTGGCCAGCGCGCTCAACCCGTTGTTGCGCAGCGTCTGCTCGAACTGTTCAAGAATGGCGGTGCTGTTGTCGAGATTGCCGATCGTTTCCATGACGCGATGTTCTTCCTCTGCGTGGGAACTGAACGATAGACCGACAGAAAGAGTAAAAACCTCTTCTTTTTTGAGGATGAAAAATCGTTTTTGTGGTCATATGATGCGATATGGCCAGAAAACTCGATCAAACAGACAGGGCGATCCTGAGAATCCTCCAAAAGCAGGGTACCCCTTCCCAGCGTGAACTCGCCGAGAAGGTTGGTCTGTCGCAGAATGCCTGCTGGCGGCGCCTGAACGCCCTGCGCGAAGACGGCGTGATCGCCCATGACACGGTGCGGCTCAACGCCTCTGCGCTGGGCCTGGCGCTGACGGTGTTCGTGCTGATGCGTACGCGCCATCATTCGCGCGAATGGTTCGAGACATTTCGCAAGGTGGTCGGTTCGATCCCGAACATAGTTGATTTTTATCGGATCGCGGGTGAATACGATTATCTTCTGAAAGTGGTGGCCTGTGATATGAACGATTTCGATCGTGTCTATCAGCAGATCATCAGCAAGGTGGAGCTTGATGCCATCACCTCTTACATGACCATGGAAACCCTGGCGGACAACAGAGATCTTCCGGTCTGAAACGTCTGGCCCGCAACACCGTCCCGTCCACAGCAGGAAGTCCCTTGTCCATGAGCCAG
>Ga0157363_1007164_pt1 | contig 10548 bp, 7 predicted proteins | sample AttsexASBM1_FD_111477 | JGI IMG/M metagenome (GOLD analysis project Ga0157363, IMG submission 111477) | Fungus gardens microbial communities from leaf cutter ant in Ribeirão Preto, State of São Paulo, Brazil - Atta sexdens ASBM1 | ecosystem: Host-associated > Fungi > Mycelium > Unclassified ...
AATAGCATACAGACCATGTATAAAATGTATAAGTGATAGCTCAATCTAACAGAACTCCTTGTTGTTGGCTGAGGTGTAACGCTGCAAACTCGATCACACTAGCTTACAATCTGATGGACTGCAAGATCTCACACTGCTATACAGTTTTTATGAATGCTTGGACCCCAACTATATAGTTTGTATTTTTTTTCTATATTTCTACTTATAAAAGGACTCTAGAGTAGGACAACAAACCTCCATTGTTCACATACCTTCATGTCTAGAGTGAGGTGAGTTTACTGGACTTATCTAGTAAAGGAATTAGAATGATAGTAGTACCTAGTATGTGTCTCTAATAGATGTGAAATATAGTTGTTCACATATCTGTGTCCAGACTGAGTACATATCTCTAATACTTGTCATATGTCAAGTCCACTCATTCCAAAGATATGTTCCCATGGTGGTAATACAACAACTTGGGTATCCAGTCTTCCATGACAAGATTCCTCTATCCAATGTTGTAGCAACCACTAGTCACAAAGACTAACAAAGACTAATAGAGCACAAACAATAAATCTCTCAGTAAGATATCATTATGGAGATCACAAGAAAACTCGACAAGGAGTCCCTGCTGTATTGCTATCTTATTTATATAATTTACATGTGGTCCATGCTACTTAATATTTACCCTACCCTAAAGTCCATACATCATCCATAAGTGCACTATGTGTACACTATGAGGTAGACATGCTGTTAACATGCTTCTTGACATCATCTATCTAGTCCATTTTAGTCCATTCTAGGCCTATGACCCACATCATGTGATATGTCATGTGACCACAGTCATGTGCCTCTTCATCATCAAAAGAAAAATAAAAATAAAAATAAATCAAGAAAAATAGATAAAAGAAAAAGAAAAATGTTAGTGTTCCAGCACACCATAACATCTGACCCTTTTGGTGTTTCACCACTGAAACCTCTGCTAGGGGCTATGTACTGAAACCCCTAGTACCTCCTATATATCTGACTTGTATATAAGACTAGTACTTATACTATGATTTACTAGTCTGATAATTAACCAAGATAAATTCTATTGAACTTGATCCCTAGTGTTTAATGGTGACACATCAAATCAGCACTTACTTTTATCTCAGACTTCATCCACTTATCTGAAGTTGTAACTATACAGCAGACAGATGGTACAGTATATAAGCTAAAGCTAAGGTTGTTCTGACAAGTCCACATTACCAAGCTCATTGTATAGAGTTTCTACACTCTACATATCTCTGTGTTATGAACTAAAGCCCTTAGGGTTGGACAATAGAACCACTCTTGTATTAAGTAACCTAAGAGAACTCGATAGAAAACTCTTTTACAAACTAGTCTACCTTATATAGTTCTACAGATGGTCCGTGCTAAGTACTGTGCACCCTACCCTAAACAACCATGTGTAATCCATGAGGCCAACATGTGGTGTCCATGTTGTATGACGTTATTTGTTCTCGAATCTTCTACTAAATTCTCCCAAGTCTCGTGATCCATCTTGTGACTACATCATCAGGTTGTGACAGATGTGACAGCGTGACTGATCAGTCCTAACCCTAGTTGTTCTAAAAATAGAAAATAGAAAATAAAACAGAATGAAAATAAAAATGAAAAGTAAAATAAAGAAAACACTAAGTCTACTGTTTGTGAACTTGACACTCTGAGCTAACCCCATGGGCTTTCACCTCCTAGTATGAACTATACCTGACACACATTCTGTTTTCAACCACATTCATTCCAGCCCATAGATGACCCTTTCTCTCTCATCTACACTTCCCAACCTCTTCCAATGTGGATTACATATCTCCATTTCATTTTGAATATTCTTTCTGGACCCTTGCTAACTCCATGAACTTCCATTTCCTAATATCTAAGGATTACTAGAAATCAGGACACATTCAGTGACCAAAGTGTCTCCATTTATAGTGAATTATGGGAGAGAATTGAAAATAGAAGCAGATATTAGAAGGAAAGAAAAAGTAGAAAAAACAACAAAGTTTGCAGAGAGAATGAAGAAGATACAAGAGGGAGCAGGAGTAATACTGAGAAAGGTATAAGAAAAGATGAGGTAGCAAGCAGATAAAGAGAGAAGAAAGACAAATGAGTGGAAGAAAGAGGGTAATGTTGAGTATGAAAGATTTAGTATTCAAGGAAAGACTGGTAAAGAAATTAGTGAACTAATATATTAGTCCATATATTATTAATAAAGTAGTTTCTACTAATGCAGTCAAATTATGACTACATACTTCAATGAAGATTCACCTAGTTGTGAATGTCAGTCAAGTAGTGTAATATAAAGAACAAGTAATAGGATAAAAGGTAAAAGAAGTGAAACTGGTAGAGGTAAATAAAGTAGAAGAATGGGAAGTTGAAAAAATATTGGATAAAATAAAAAATAAAGGGAGTGGTAAAGTATCTGGTGTGATGGAAAGGATTTACAGCAGAGCATGATTTATGGAAAAGAGAGGAGAACTTGGAAAATGTAAAGAATGTGGTAACAGAGTTTGAGAGGAGGCTGAGTATAGAAGTGAGAAGACGAGAAAAGTTGGATATGATGGAAAAAAGAGACTTTAGAAGAGAGGAGTTACTAGAGAAGTATACAGTGAAAATATTATATAGATAGGATAATATAAAATTTGAAAATGAGTACTTGAAGAAGTTAGAGGGGAGCTGGCAAAAATAGAAGTCAGTTTCTTTACAGGAGAAACCTTGAAGAAGAGGTAATGTCAGAGTTGAAGATAGTAGACTTTAATTATTTTTATTTTTATTTTCTCTTTATTTTCTCTTTATTTTTGGACTTAAGGTTAGGGTTTAATGTAACATCACAAACTATTACACATCTATTACAAAGAATATTGTAGAAAGTCTGAGAACAATGATATTATACAGCATATATTATACATATTGACCTTAAGGCAAAAACATGCTCTTTAGAATAGGCTAGGTTTAGTATAGCACAGACTATTAGCCCAGTGTATATAAGATAGATAGATTGTACTTAAGAGAACTTGATAAGTTCTCTTGTATTAGCTTTAATACAAGATTCTTTTCTTGACTTTATCTTATAAGTCCTAAATTGTAATATTACACTTAAAGTAAAAAATGTACTTGACATTAAGCTAGAATGCTTATTTGCAGACTTGTGATAGAACTTTAAATAATGATCTTAGCCTTAACTTATATATTACACTACTATCTGTCATATAACCATAATTTCAAATGAAGGATTAAGAAAGAAGTGGTTTCATTCAAATGTGAGCTCAGAACAAGAAATAAGTTACTTAAGTTTGATTTCCAGACTAAAGAACTGCAGAGTAGTTGGAACTGTGGCTAAGTGTTAAACATGGTTCATACTTTATTATCTGAAATCTGGCAAGATATTTCAGAAGTCCAAATATGTTGATTAGCATGTTATTCAAGAAACACAGAAAATAAGTCAGAACAACCTTTGGCTTCAGCTTATGTGCTGTACCTCTACTAGCTACACTAGTTATAAGAGAACTTAGTAGGTGGAAACTACTAGAGAGTAATAAGGTGTATCATTGCCAATACCAGAAGTAGGTGTTAGTTTGAGTTAATTTTCAGGATAACTAATACAGTGTAAACTACTAGATTATATACTAGATATACCATTTAGGATAGTTATCTAAAATGGAGGCTATTAAGCAAGTTACCCTGATTTCTAGTAATTCTTGGATAAAGATTTATGTGTTACGATCGGTATCTCAAGGATGAAGCATGGAGATGGGTTTAGGGTATGACACTATGATCAGCTGCACCAAAGTAGTATCAGTCAGCACCTCATGTAGTAGATGCTCAATCCTCATTTACACCTCCCTGTCTCCTCATGTATTATGACTCACTTGCTTCATGGACTATACACAGTAACTGCAAGGACTACTTGTATATATAGCATAGAATACTCTTTTGTATCCTTATACTTTACCACTTATACACTTCCCTTAACTCCTTCTCAAGTCTTTGCCTAAGTGCAACCTGAGCTCTAGCTTAAGGTCATAACATCATGGAGTTAGCAAAGGTCTAGCAAGGTTATCCAAAGTGAAATAGAAATGTGTAATCTGCACTGGAAGAGGTTAGGAAGTACAGATGAGAGAGAAAGGGTTATCTGTGGGTTGGAATAGATATGGTTAGAGATAGAATATGACACTAGGGAAATAATAGTATAATAAATAACTAAGTAGATATTATAAAAACAGTTTCTAAGAGATAAGACAACTAGAAGTCTAAGTAATAAGTTACCATAAGATGAAACATAAGAGACTGATCTGTGTATAAGAGCATACAAATATGGAAGTATACCTAAAATATACTAGGGTTCTATACTAGGGTTCTATTTAAGATTAGAAAGTAAATATCTTAAATGTTTTAGAAGTCAGTCTATAATATTCTAGAACTTTTTATATTTTTCCATATGTCACATGATCATATGACTGTGACTGTGACATTATGTTAAACCCTAATCTTAGGTTCCAAATAAGGAAATATAAAAACAAAGTCTACTATCTTTGACTCTGATAGGTTTATAGTATAACTATCAGCTCATATACCAGATACTTAACCTAAGATAGTTATCTAAGGAATAAAGACTGTAAGTGAGTTACACTGGTTCTAGATAGTTCTTGAATAAAGAAAATAAAAATTCATGAAGTTATCAGAAGATTCAGTAAGATTTCTAAAGAGTGATTGACAAGAAATAGACAGAGTTGATCCATACTGAAAAATGTTTATGAGTACAGAAAATTTGCACTTCAAGCTTAAAGAGTAACTTAGGTTATATTGCTTATAACTACTTAATACTAAGTTATGTAATCAGAACTGTGGCTAGGAAAATGGTAGTATAGAAAATAACTAAGAAGATGTTATAGAGACAGTTTCTAGAAGATAGAATGACAAGTTACTAGGAGGTGAAATACAAAGGACTTATATATGTATGAGTGTAAATATGGAAGTATATCTAGAACTGGTTAGAGTCTTATCTGGGATCAGGATGTGAAAGTCTCAGAAGTCTTAGAAGTTGGTCTATGATATAGTGCTAACATGGTTAGAGATAGCTAAAAATGATAGAACTTTCTTGAATACTAGATCTGGAAGTAACTATAGTTTATCTTGGATGTTCAGATGACTATGGAAGTGCAAATAAGAACAAAAGAAGATGAAACTCAAATAACAACATGAATTATAATAAATGATATTGTAGATATGTGTTGTGGCAACCACTAGACTGAATTGTCCAATGATCTTACTAACGAGTAAAGCTCAAAGTAGGCTATGATGTGGGAATTCACAAGAGAACTCGACAAGGAGTCTCTGCTAAATTAGAGTCCTATATATACTAAATATATCTAGTCTGTGCTACAACCTCATGTCTACCTCATTTTCTACTCAAGGCCATCATGTTGTATACATGTGCCCTGACATCATCTTCTAGATCTTTCCACTATGTTCTAGGCTTATGATGTCACATCATGTGACATATCATGTGACTGCGATGTCACATGCCTTTTCATCATCACTAAAAAGAAAAAGAAAAAGAAATTTCAAAAGAAAAGAAATATAAAATCAAGGAAAATAGATAGAAGAAAAAGAAAAATGTTAGTGTCCAAAGTGTTCCATAACAATATGCAGATAATTAGCTAAATGAAGAGCATAAAAGTGAAAGTTCCCTTACAAGTTGCACTTTTGTCCAGTCACTGGGCTCAAGTTCATAATATTATACTAGTACTATTATTCTCTGGCTACATCAATATTGTTCTGTCAGATTAGAATAATCTCTCTGATGTATTTAATATAATTGCCATCTTTAGAAAGCCTTATTCTGTTTTCTTATATTTCTCCTAGAGATTAGTCTTATTCTGTAGGTTATTCAGACAATAGACTTAAGGTTTTCTCTGGAGTTTGAAATGTAAACTTGATATCTTTGTCTAATTACCCTAACATGCAGTATATAAGCTGAAGCTAAGATTATTTTGGATCTGTATTTTACACATTATGGATAAGTATCTAAGTATCTACTAACCTTAAAGAATAAATACTAGTGTCTGGGATAATAATAAATAGTTACAGATATATGATTTATAATAGAATATTCTGTGGAAGTAGATAAGTTGTCTGGATTGATACAAGTCTTATGCATTGCAGAAGACAGATATTCTTAGATTAGTTTATATAATATCTTTTCTCTAAAGATTTTCTAAAGATAAGTACTAAGTATATATTTATAATATAATACTAAACTCTAACTCTGTTAGACATTGTTCATACCTTATTATCTAAGATTCATTAGTAAGCTCTCAGAAGTCAGGTTGGCAAGTATACATTATCTGAATACATGGAATACTAGTATTAAAATAACCTTTAGCTTCAGCTTATATATTGTGCTTCTACTAGTTATACAAGTTATATATTTTGGAAAAGCTACTGAAAATGACTGGGAGGTAATTTTATTAGAATACAGAGAGGGGTGTTATTACTAACACTGAAAGATAGTGCTAGTTTAGTTGATTTTCAGAATAAGAGTAAACTAGTATATTAAATAGTCATATACTACTATTACAAGTCCTACCCTAAACTACATATGTTATTCATAGGTCTACTATGCTATTACTACAAGATAAACATACTATAACTATACTCTTAATATTATTATTCTAGTTTCTTTTACCATGTTTCAGATCTATGATATTATATCATGTGATCACTGTCACATGCCTTTTTATTAGCCAAGAAAGAAATAAAAAAATTAAATTAAGAAAAATAGATAAAAAGAAAAGAAAATCAGAATAAAATATAAAAGTTCAAGCATACTATGATATTTACAGTGTAACTATTAGTTTATATTTTAAGTATTTTACTTAGGATAGTTATCTAGGAATGAAGACTGTAAGTGAGTTATCTTAGTTTTGGATGATTCTTGAATATTGGGATAGATATTACAATTAATACCTTATAGTATACAGGTGGATACTTCATAGACAACAGATGTTGGGGTTACTTCTCTATGACTTAATGATTGGCTACACTATATGTTAACAATATATAGGATCAATCAGCACCTCATGTATTAGTAGAGACATTCTTATGTTTCCTGACTCATTTCCTTATTGCTAACATATGTATTCTTCTTTTTCCCTTCTCTACTCAAGTCTTGCTTCAGTTGCAACCTGAGCCAAGCTTGAAGTTGTAACATTTGGTAAGGCATTGTCAATCTCTCTTTATAAAAGAAAAGTGTATAGTAGTTAGACCACTGAAACATTTATAGTTTCAGACTATCAGGAAGACAATCAATACTTGTGGCATAGCCTATGAACAGCAAGATAGATCAACATTGAGGGAACAATATAGAGATATTATCAGAACAACCAGGATTACTGAGAATTACAGAAGAAGATACCTTGGAAGAAACAACAGAGATAGAGAGTATAGACAAAATGTTGACAGTACCAGCACCAGCAGTATGCAACAAGCAGGTAGTTATGCCTAAAAGCATAGTCCTAGATCCAAAATAATTCAATGGAGACAGGATAAAATTTGAAGATTAGTAGAGAGGAATCTAATTATTTCTCAAGAGTAATAGTGTTACAACAACAGACAATAGGATCACAGCAATCCTAACCTGTTTTAGAGAAAGTATAGCAGGCATTTATGCCTAGAAGAAATTGGACCTTATGGAAGATGAAAAAGATATCCAGAATTGGAAAGAGTTTATTAGAGAAATCAAGATAATGTTTAGTGACAAGAGCAAGGCAGCAAATACCAAATAAAAGATTGAAACATTCAAGCAGAGCAAGAAGCATATTGCTGATTTTATGATTGAATTTGAAACATTAGCCATGAAGGCTGAAACAGATGAAATGTATGCAATATTCTTATTGAAGAAGAATGCCAGGACAGATATTATCAAGAAAATACTAGAATATCTACTAATGGCAGCACCAAAGATGCCTAGGAAATGAAAGATAGCTATTACTTCAATTAGACAAGAATATGAGTTTACAGAAAGTCAATAAGACTATAAGACAGGAACAGGCATGATATATGAAGGAACAGGCATACCATGAACATTGAGAAGGCCAGAGAAAATTTCAACAAAGACAGAAAACCCCAATATTTTAATTGCTATATATATAGATACATGGTAAAAGAATGCTGAAAGCAAAAGAAAGAATGGAATATTAGAAAGTGTTACAAGTGTGACAAAGTAGGGCACATTACCAAAGATTGTAGATAAGAACAGAAGATGAAGAACTGCAGTATTCAAAAAGAAACAGATGATGAGAAGGATGACAAATCAGAGAGTTTTGATGAAGGTTTAGAGTAGGCATAGTATGAAGAACTTCTATAAATAATTCTCAGAATTGAGATATTATTCCAAATTAAAGGAATGACAAGAAAAGAGAATTAAATGTGCAGACAAATATTAAGACATTGAATAGAAAGAATTTATGACTACAGGCACTAGTGGATTCAAGATGCATCCATACTGGAATCAACAAACAACTAGTGAAAGAAGAAATAATCAAAATAGAACCTATGGACAGATCATTTAAGGTTTTCAATGCAGATGGAATCAAGAATGGAGAAGTTACATGATATACACTAATAGAAGTAGAGATCAATGGACACAAGGAATAAATTGATGCAGCAGTCATGGATTTAAATGGCACAGATATATTTTTAGAATACAACTGGTTGGTTAAACACAAACCAGAAGTAAATTGGAACATGAGAACAATACAGTTTGTAAGATGTCCAAAAAGCTATAGAATGCCATACTAAGATATATTGTTCAGAAACAGGAGATTACAACTAATAGACAACCAAGAAAAAGAACAATAGGAAATAGAAAAAGAACCAGATCTAACAAACCCAGAAGACCTTCCAAAGTATATTTGACCATTCACATATTTGTTCAACAAGAAGAAATTCAAAAAACTACTAGAAAAAATGAGAATGTAATCATGAAATCAACCTGACAGAGGACATATCCAAAAAATTAAATGCCAAAGCCTATGCAATAACAATAAAAGAGCATAAAGTATTAAATCAATAGTTAGATAAACAGATTAATTGTGGAATCAAGTTTTAGATATGTAGCACCATGCTTCTATATCCTAAAGAAAGATAGATCATTACAATTGGTACAAGACTACAAGAAGCTGAACCAATATACAATAAAGAACAAGATGCCATTACTCTTGATTGGGAAAGTAATTGACAAACTTAAGGATGCCAAGTACTTTAACAAACTGGATCTTATCTGGAGATACAATAATATACAAATCAAGGAAGGAGATGAATAGAAAGCTGCTTTCCTAACAAACAAGAAACTTTTTGAACCAAAAGTTATGTACTTTAGACTATGCAATTTACCAGGAACATTCTAGAGGATGATGAACAGTATCTTCAGAGAGCTACTGCATAAAGAAGTATTAGCCAATTATATGGATAACTTCATTATACCACCTAAGACAAGAAAGAAATTGGAAGAAAGGACAATATAGTTTTTGAAGATAGCAGAGAAACACAATCTCTGCTATAAACAGTCAAAATGTGATTTTAATATGGAGGAAATATCCATCTTAGGAGTAGTAGTTGGATGAGAAGAGGTTCAGATGGAAAATAACAAGATCAAAGCAGTCAAAGAGTGAAAAACTCCTATCAAGATAAAAGAAGTAGAAAGCTTCTTGGAGTTTGCAAACTTTTACTGGCAATTTATCAAGAACTTCAGCTATATAGCAAGACTTCTCAATGAACTCAAAGGAAAAAAGGATTGGAAATGGAAAAAAAACGTCAGATAGTATTTGAAGAGCTAAAAGACAAGATTACAAATCAACTGGTACTCATTCTTCCGAAGAGAAATGGCAAATCCAAGATAGAAATAGATACCTCAGAACACACTATTGGAAGAGTTTTATCCTAGGAACAGGAAGAAAAATGGAAACTCATTGCTTTTCTATCAAGAACAATGCAACTAGCTAAAAGGAACTACAAAATCTATGATAAAGAATTACTTATTATAGTGGAAGCTTTAACAAAATGGAAGCAATATTTACTAGATTCTATAGAGAAATTTAAAGTTTGGACTGATTATGAGAATCTCAAGTATTTCAGGAAACTATATAAACTCAATGGTAGGCAGACAAGATGGTATTTAAAGCTATGAAACCATGATTTTGTTTTATGGCACATGGAAAAACAAATATGAAGGCTGATATACTATCTAGGAAAGATCAAGTAGATACCATGAATAACAACAAAGATGTTAAGTTGTTCAAGGATGAATTATAGACAAGACAGGCTATGATAAAAACAGAAGTAATAGTCATTAGAAAAATCCAAGTGGTAAAAGAAACTATATTATTGGAGGAAATTCAAAGAAATGAGATAAAAGAATAAGAAGTCCAAAAAAAACTAGAAAAGAATGATAAACAGATATAGGAAGACAATAGAATAATCTATGTTGAAGGAAAAATCTATGTTCCAAATAATAGGAAAATACGAGAG
>Ga0157363_1007165_pt1 | contig 10547 bp, 1 predicted proteins | sample AttsexASBM1_FD_111477 | JGI IMG/M metagenome (GOLD analysis project Ga0157363, IMG submission 111477) | Fungus gardens microbial communities from leaf cutter ant in Ribeirão Preto, State of São Paulo, Brazil - Atta sexdens ASBM1 | ecosystem: Host-associated > Fungi > Mycelium > Unclassified ...
ATAGGATCTTGGATCATAATCGCATATAAAAGCGGAAAGAAATAAAAGAAATTACAGTCTTAAATTAAATCTTCTTTTTTATTGAAATATTTAAATTAATTATATATTTCGAATTATCACTCAATAATTAAAAATCTTTGTATTAATAAATTTTCGACTATTCTCTGTGAAATTAAAATCGATAACAGAATTTACAAAGTCAAGTTTAGTTATCTTGATCAATATATGTATTACGAAATTATAATAATATGTATATTATTGAAATATCAATTTACTTTAAAGATATGTTTAAAACGTAAAAAGATATATTTAACACGTCTGCCTAGCTGCCCTCCCTTAAACAAATCTTAATTTGCTGGTTAAGTGGGGGGGGGGGAAGGAACAGCTCGGCAGACGTTCAAAAAACTAGCTTTGTAGAAGTAATGAAGCTATAAAAAAGATCTAGAATAAGATAATTGAGTATATTAAGATAAATTTAGTAGATTAAAATATTTTCTGAAAATAAAATATAAAATTTTACAAAATTTGAGAAATTATAAGAAATATACAATATTATAGCAGAAATATATTATATCTAACATAAGAAAGTTAATTATTTGTCATATTCTCAAATATTTGCATGTCGAAGCAGTTTCCGGAAAATCAATGATTGACAATAATTCGATTTATACGCAAGTAATTTTAAAGCAAAAGTAATCTTGTTCTGTATCGCCGATCAATTTCAATTTTATTGCGGAATTCCGATATACATGGCCTAGTAAATAATCTCGTACAATTCCAAAGATCGATGTTTCCTTTCAGTACGGCATATCGTCTCATTTGTATCGGGCGTATTTGTGTGCATGCCGAGCATACCTTACCTATGATTACGTTGATCGGCTTTATTTCCTGTTTACACTGTTCCAGGTGGTAGATAATTAAGGGATAAAGGAAATCTCATAGCTTTAGATTCATTTCTCGATTACACGCGTATTCGTCTAGCATCGTGGAATCGGCTTTTTTTCTGCTTGTTCAGATCTAAAAATACTTATAAGTAAACGTGTTAATAAGGGCAGATCTTTTATCTTTTTATGCTTCTAATTATCGTATAATTCCATGAAAAATTTATGATCTGAACGTTGAGTATCAATAAATACTGCATCGCAAATACTATGCCTATAATTGTGGAGGGATCAATTCAGTTAATACATAATTACGCTCACAAACTGTAATTATTTTATTTTATAAACCCTACGAACCCTTTAATTATTTAACTAGTTCTCTTACAGAAATCTAATACTGGCCAATGTATTACTGAAATACAATAATTCATTACTTCTTTGGAGTACTAAAAACACTAAACAAAAATATTTTTAATACTTAAAATTAAATAAAATAATTAATTACTGTTTTTCAATATTAAATTAGCCAGTGTTAGATTTCTGTATTATGTAAGGATTATAAAATAAATATAACAATGGCTTAAAAAATTTAATTCATTAACACATCAATTAAATGATGCATTTAATATGAATTTAATTCACAGAAATTAATTTACCCGTACATTTTTAACGTTTGATAACATCTCGATTGGATTTCATCTTTTAAAAAGTGTTAAGTAGTTGACAAGCATCCCAATGGCCGCCTTATCACAAAAATCACACACTGACATTTAAAACGATCAAGTTGTCGATTTAAAATGTTTAAATTCCCGCGAGTCTTTAAATTCACATAAATACGTGTTAAAACTTTTAGAGTATCTTATAGTGTGCATCTACATCTCGTATATCTAATTATAAACGTAGCTATTCTCTGCTGAAAGATGGGTCGAACGACACTTCAGCGATATAAAAAAAAGTAGAGGTCTATCAATCGTCGATGCTTACATGATTTTTTTTACGCGCGCGCAATACTTGATGTCTCGAGGCACATAACCACGGATCGGAAACATCACTCGAAGAATAAATTATGTATACTTAATTTCACGATGACACTCTCGAAAGACATGTTCCCTTAGATCTGTAACAGACAGGCGACAAATTTTCCTACGCTCCCGCTGTTTTACGACACTGATGAAGACACGGAAGATCCTTCGTCAACTCTTTCGAAATTATCAGTGAGAAATAATCGAGCAGTAAAAAATGTTTTCACCTCGTAAAATGTTTGACAATAAAATGAGATTGACGGTGGCTACTTGTGTGGTCTTTTAAATGATAATTCTAAGAGTGTGATAATTTTGAAATTGTTTGATGAAAATATCCTTCGATAAATCAAAAGTTTTTTGTAAATGGAAGTTTATTAATAAATTATCTATCATAATGATTTTTTTATTCTCAACTTTAAAATTTTTTATATTCAATATAAATTACACTTTGAAATAATTTTCAGTTAAAATTAATGCCACTGAAAATTGTGATGTTAAATGAATATATTTTTCGCGAGATATTTATTAAAAAAGAATTGACTTAATAGATAAAAAATACGCTACAATAAGAAACAGCAGTAAATTTGAGTTATTCATTCGAGTACTTCATTAACGGAAAGTCAGCATAGATTAACAAATGTGTATTCGTGCATCAAGATAAAGTCATAAATAATTATCTGAGCAAAGAAAAACGAAAACGGAACATGATAAACGGACATTTTCCGCACGCATTCATAAATTATGAACTGTCACGCATGTCGTGTCGATTATGCACATTGGCATTAAAATCAGAGCAGCAGGATGTTATTTAAGAATCGTCATTGCACGCCGCTTTGTCGTGACGGACGAAGCGGCAGAAGAAGCTATATCCGCGGAATGCGAAACACTCGGCGGTTAATCGGAAGCGTGAAGCACGAAGGATAGCCCGAGAAAGCCGGCCAGCCATCTGATTATCGGTCTACCTGGCCTACCAGATGCAAATGGACCACTCGGAACACAAGCAGAGGTGCCCGTGCGCGAAGCAGATATTACGTTAGGTCGAAAATAGATCTGAAGGCCGTTTGACCACGCATTGCATCCCTACAATACGTTATCGTTGTCATTGAATATCGTACTCACTCCGATCGAATTCATTCGAACGCTGTATAATTGTTGCTTTGAATAAGAAAAAATTTCAATACTATACTGCAGCAAAGATCATCGAATAGGACTTTACAATAGCAAATCTTAGTGTACAAATCGACACACATTTAAGGAAAATTGATCTAGACCTGTCAGATCGTTCTTTTCATATACAATATATAAAATAAAAAATACATTGAAGAAATCTGATTTTCGGTTTATGTAATGTGTATTATAAAAATTATTGCAACTATAGGTACAGGTTATTAGTACTGTTTTTCTTGCGCGAGTTTTTCTAATGCAGTGAGTTCTAAATCTCTAAATTTTCAAGTATTTATCGAAATTAATAGTTTGTGGAATGATTATAATTTTATGAGTAAACTTTTCGAATAACAACAATCATCAAAATTTCCATATATGTATTATAATTGTATATTATGTCTTACGGCAATTTTTTTACTGCATAAAGCTATTTATACAAATAAAATTAAAATTAAATTTTAAACTATAAAATCTGTAATCCATTTGGATTCTTGAAGCTCAATTGCCTAATTGCTTGTAATTCTAAAACTGCTGATGATTCAATATCTTTTTGACAAAAAGAAATCGAGAGGCAAAATATCATTTTTTTTATCTAGCTGGATATTAAGTTCTTTAATAGCAATACCATTAATCGATTTTTACACAGTACTTGCAAAGCAAAATGAAAACATAAATTGCATTAAAAAATTGCAAAATAACCTCGCTTGGAATATGTACGTAATGCAATTGCGTGCTGACGGTCGTTGATCGAAGAAGCTTTTTTCACTCTCGGTATTATCAGGAACATTAATAATTGCACTTGATTGGCCGCGGACAAGATGATCCACGAAGTAGATTTCAAAGAGCGCATTGCACTTCTACCTGATTGCAATCAAGTTCTCGTACAGTTTCTGCTACGTGGTTGCACATAATATAGATACAGAATGTATTTATTATGACGCTGGAGAGATCTTGAGATGACTATATTTTATACTTATTAATATTATCAATTTTCTACTCAAACTGCAACATGTATATAGCAGTACGTATATAGCAGAATCTAATATCTAGTGCAATTAAAAATATATAACATATTTGAATTTGAGAATAATTTTAAAATATTGATAAGATTTAATTCTCTGATAAGAATTGATTGCATCAATACTCTCATAAAAGATCTACTGTATTTTCTATAATCGCTTGATCTATCAAATAATCCATTAAACAAAATACAAAGTAAATGCAACAAGAAAATATTTTGAATTTTCACAAAATTATCACTATATTGCTTCAAATTACGGGAAATGTGCAATTTACTGGAAACGATGTAATAATAATCAGAATTCATTGCATAAATCCAAGTTATGTTAATGAACTGTTTTAACTCAATTTTATATTTTTCAAACAAGAATTTATATTCGTTCTTAATTTTATTTATTCCGGAAACGAGATTTGCATTAACATAAGTAGTATTTATATACTTTACATTATTTTAATGATATGTCTATGTAAAGACAAAATATAAATCTAAAAATATAAATTAAAATTAAAAATGAAATATTTTTCATTAATTACATTAGTTAGTTACAATATGTATACTAAATAAAATATCCAAAAAGTTTGAAATAATTTTGTATAATTAACATTATAAAAAAATCAAAACTATAGTACAAAATTTAAAGGAACAAGATTTTATAGTATAATATATTTTTGAAAATTTATCAATGTTTTAATTAATCATATAATAAATTAATATCTATCACAATCACTACGGTTTTTTATACACGGAGATTGTTCTATCTTTTGTACAAGTTTCATCCTTATGAATAATTTCGACATCGCCGGTGTAAATCCTCAAGGCAACTTACGTCCATCTCTTCCTTCCTCTAAGAACCTAAACGACCGACGCATCGTTTCACACCTCACCGGCAAATTGGATCCGCTGAAGAGTCGTGTCTACCGACACCGTCGCGGTTTTTTTGCGGTTTAAATCGAGGTCAATTTGAAAGTTAAACGAACTCTCGCGGCGGGTACTCTTTCTTTCATGCGGCTGGTCCCGAAAATCCCAATCTAGATGGACGTAAGGTCGGTACCTTTGATGGCGCAATCACAACGAGAGGCGCCATTCCACGTGTTCGGAACGTTAAATATCTGCCTTGTTATCAGGTATTCTTCGTCTTTACAGCCGTTCGCACGCTCTTCGTAGTCGGACGATTGTAAATCTTTACTCTTATACATCAAGCATAAAAAATAATATTCTCTTTGTGTAATTGCTTATTATAATTATATTAAATTTGCAAAAAAAAATGCTAGTCGATTTTTAATATGAATGAAATATGAATGGAACCTGATTTTCGAGTCTACGGAAAATATATTAATACCATATAAAAAACAATAAAGTAAAAATAAAGTAAAAATTCTAAAATGAAACACAACTTTAAATGAAAATAATTACTCATAATATTTTACGAGTGTGAATTTCTTATCGTGATTCCACAATGTATAGTTATTTTTATTTGAAATAAAAAATAATAGAAATGTAGAACATTAATAATGGCCACATCGTCACTGCGCCTCTCGCGAAGCAATCGATCTTTTTTTTCTGCGTAAGAGCAGGTTTGCGTCTTGCAGTTTACATGTGCAGAGTCATCCTCGCACTGCTTTTGCATAGATCCAGAAGATCGCTTGATAATACGAGAGACAGTGGCGATTCAGAGCTATCTTATCGAGACTGTTCTTGTAGAGCCGGAAATTATTGGATGTATCCAATAAATGATTTGACATTTGTGATTGCATCAAACGTACTCTCCTGGAAGCATTCGTTGCGTGTTAAATGAAAAATTTCTTGTGCATGGTTAATACGACCGCAATTTCCTATTCAATATTGATGTTTATCTGAGATTCGATTCTTTATCATTCGATAATTGATTTTCGTATTTAATTGAATTTCAACATGGTTTTCTTTTTAGATCTGTACAATTGTGAGAAGGCTACATAAGAATATATTATTTCTCTTTGCAAAAAAACGCATATCTATATGTAAATGCGATATCATCGACATTCACATTTTGACATTGATAATTCCCCAGCTCGAAATGATTAATAATTATAAATTCAATTCTCATCAAAATAAACTATTTTGATGAGTTAAGCTTGAGGATGAAATACAATCAGAAAAAATTTTGTTAATTATTTCGACTTCAATTTGGTTTAATAAAATAATATAAAATGTAATTCCATCAAGAATTATTTAACATAGTTCAGGTTTAAAAAGAAATAGGAAAGACACAGTAATGTGATATTAACTCAAATTCATGTATATATAATATTAACTCAACTCTTATGTTTCTTAAAATAAAATTGATTTTAAATTAACGGAAAGACCTACTGACGAATATATTACTGAAGTAAAATAATTAAATTAAATTATTTTTTTATGTTCTTTTTTATATTTATTTATGGACAGTTCTAAGTTTTGACAGTTAATATAAAAATAAATATGCATTGTCATATTCCGGAATAGCGACGACCAGATGCTAGAGATCTGTATGAACAAGTAGATACATCGAAGATGTCGCCTGTCGAAGACAAGTTGCCGCTAATAAGCACACTGAGCAGAATTATAAAATGCTACTAAGACGAGATATCCGCTAGTTATTATTCACTGTTACTCTGTAATGATTGTAGAGCTTGTTGATTTTCCACAATATGGTGTACGGAAATGTATAACTGTCGGGCCATTACTTGCACGAATGAAATGCGTAATAGGTATAATATTATTCGAGAATCATTTGAACCAGTTTTCACGAATAGCTCATTATTGTACATTGTTGTACATGTTAGCTGTGATTGCTAAGACAGATATTCATCATGAAGTTGTCGGCCTAATCAAAATGTATTAACATATCCATTTGTACATGCAATTATATGCGTAATTGTATAAATTTATACTATTGATTTGTGAGTTGGATCTAATACAAAATTCTTGAAAAATAAATAAAATTCTTGAAAAATAATTGAAAATGCGATATCATCGACATTCACATTTTGACATTGATAATTTCCCAGCTCGAAACGATTAATAATTATAAATTCAATTCTCATCAAAATAAACTATTTTGATGAGTTGAGCTTGAGGATGAAATACAATCAGATAAAATTTTGTTAATTATTTCGACTTCAATTTAGTTTAATAAAATACCGCAGAGTGCAAAAATAAAACAAATCTATAATTTATAAGCTCATTTAAAAACGATTCAATTTTTATTTTAAATAAAACGAAAATTATGAATTTATTTCATTTTGCTTTCTTGTATACAGCTGCTATGTAACTAAATTTTTATATAGTTGCTGAAACAACAAATGCGTGTATGTATATATTTTTGTATACGTTTTTGCAATTAATGAAATTGATTTTCAGATTTAAGTCTCGAATAACAGAAAAACGTTTAAAGAAAAAATTTACAAGATAAGATTTTTAATTCGAATCTGAGAGATACTGTAAAAAATAGCTAGTACTTAGACAATTTTACATACAGTAGTCTAATGACTATCCGATACCTGCTACTTTGAATATGATTTTTCTTTTAAATTCTTCTGGAAAATGGTTATGGCAAATAGGCGGGCAAGTACGAGTCAATACGACGTATTATTACGGAAAGAGAAGACGTACTCCCTTCTCGATTCCAAGAATAGAGAATGTTTCCGAGCTTACATTTATATTGCTAAGAGAGATTAATCCATAATTATTAAAAAAAATAATTAGTTGATTTATTATTGCAATGTACAGATTATAATGTCAGATTAACCAGAAAGTTTAATTATATTCTTATTAAAACTAATTTTGAATAATAAGAAAAAAAATCATAAAAAATATTAAAATATCTTTGGGATATCTATTATTAATTTATATTTATTCATGTGATTCTTATTCTTGTTTATAATTATCTTGTTACAGCTAGAATAATTTCTTAAAGTTTTAATACTAAATTTAATCGCGTTATAATTCAATATTCAATTTTTTTCTTACTTTTGTAAACAAATAACTATATAAAGATGTGTATATAAATTACGTACATAAGTACTTATACTGATAATCAGAAAAATTAAAGCATAAAACGCTCCAGTTAATTGCTAGAAAATCAAAATTTTTTACAATTCAATCATGTTTGAGTTTCCTACATAATTACTCTGATGATTGCTCATCATGCTTAAATTTCCTACATAATTATTTTGATAGTAAAATTATTTTCAAATCTATATTTACCTTAATTTTTAGATACTTCAGCAAAATCTTTCCGTGTATATAATATGAAAGATAGATTAGTTTAATATCCATGCAAAAATAAATAGATATCAAACTTATTATATTAACATCTGACCGTCTCAATAAACTCACTATACACAGCAAAGAAAAGAAACGTCGAATAAATAAATCCGCGGTGCGCTCTGCGAAGAATTACGACGCCTCAACTTCTTGCTAATAAACAGAATGAAAAATTTGCGTTAAGTACTTCGCGACGTAAAGTTATCTTGCGCTTCTCATCGTATAAACATACGCGCGAGAAGAAATAAATTCGTTTTATAACAAGGTACATTAATAAAGGTAAAAGGAAAGTGATAAAAACCGCGTAATTAAGTCAACTTTAGCAGCAGTATTCGTGTTGTAACTTCTATCCATTTGCGAAATTATGATAAAGAAATGAAACAAGAAAGCTTCTGAATGAAGATTGCCGCCTCTCGTTAAATGCCTCAAGCTCTTTTTCAATGAGATAAAAAGTCCAAGGTAATATATTCACATGATTGATCGTTATAAATCTTCGTATGATAAAACTCTCTCTTCTTTCTTTTTTATTTTCATATTTACAAATCAAAAAATAATCAATGATAAATCGATTGATTTTTTAATATTTCCATAATAAGTGTAACATCACTTTTATTCAAATAAATAACATGTATTTGTTTTTTAAATTATTAAATATATCTTCTAACTTTTTTTAGAATTTAATATCTATATCTATATTTTTCATAAAATAAAATAAATATTAATTCTTCTTAAAAACTGCATAACAAAAATTCCTAATTTATTCAATTTCAAAAGAATACGTAAAAAAATTGATCTGATTATCCCAATTGAATTATGATTGATTTTCATGTGATCCATACCGGGAATTATGTCACGCTAAATTATATTGTACGAAAATTGACAGTAAATTGGCCCGCTGATTATCTCGCATTTTTGTTGATAAGATCTTTTCGAATTCGTGTATAATCGTTGCATAAAGCTTAGCAACTTACGGTTTGGAGATCCGGCAGCTAAATAAAAAGTGTTGATCTCCTCTGCAGTTATCGATAATGTACATTAAACGGTAACAGTACATTGAAAACGATGTGAAAAACAGAACAAATAATGTTAAATATGGACTAAATAAAAAAATCAATTATTCAGAATTATGCAGAATCACTTTTAAAATCTACACATTTAATCAATCGATTCTATTTTTTAATCATTCCATTATTTCGATAATAATAATCAAACTTAATCAATTTTAATTCAAATTTACTCGTCAAGAAATATAGTTTTCACGTTTACTTTACTCTATGTGGGTATACATGTATTGCATGTATCGATGAAGAGTTACAAACAATAAGCATTATTTTGCCGGAGGGATTGATGTAAGCGCCACGCTTCGTTTCACCGCGAAGACAGCTCGATGATTATTGTTTAAGCAAACGAATAGTTGGAAATAACCATAGGGCAATTCGTATTATGTGCGCGAAAATGTAGAAATACGTGAATCAAAGTCTAGTTCATATAACACGTGGCATCATGGGCTACTATGATTGGTATTTATTAGAAATTTTTTGCTTTTAATTTATTAATATACGTATGTTGTAAAATTATTTGTTAATGTATGAATTTTATATTATTTATTTGTATCAATTGTGATCTCTTTAATTTCATGATATCTAACTTGAAATTGTTAATAATTTTTCCTATTTAAAATAGCGAATTGGTCTGACTTTGATCTAAGTATTTGTATGTAAATCGGACCACATAAATATGATGAAGGAAACTCTTAGAAAAAACATCGCATCGAGATAATATCGATGCCCGCGAGGTTACGGGCTGATTTCCACAAGAAACACGGGCTTCAGCTAATTATCTTAAATACTTAATTTATATCCGGTGGAATTCGAGGCCTTTTGCCGCGCTCGTGCAACTTCAAAGGCGGATCTCAGCAAATGGAAATCGGAGGTGTATAGAAATCTCGTTGCAAAGAGAGGGCCGTGAAGATTAGGTCGGATAATGTTTAATTGGAAGTTTAGTTACACGAGCGGATGATTATTCGAGATATCGGATCACGCTTTCAGAGATCTTTTTAATCATATTGATCGTAATCCATCCTTATTTCAAGATCGTCTTAACTCTCTATTTACAATCTGGGCCTGTTTTACCACAGCGAAATTTTACTCTGAAATTTCGTCTTCATTGTTGCTC
>Ga0157363_1007167_pt1 | contig 10545 bp, 4 predicted proteins | sample AttsexASBM1_FD_111477 | JGI IMG/M metagenome (GOLD analysis project Ga0157363, IMG submission 111477) | Fungus gardens microbial communities from leaf cutter ant in Ribeirão Preto, State of São Paulo, Brazil - Atta sexdens ASBM1 | ecosystem: Host-associated > Fungi > Mycelium > Unclassified ...
GAAAATATTTAAATTCTATTTTTTTTTAAATTGATAAGAATATGCGAGGGGCTGAAAATGAGTGAAATTTTTTATATCGATATCATTTTAATATAAAAAGCGATCTGATATCAATATCTCTCTCTCTCTCTCTCTCTCTCTATATATATATATATATATATATAAAATATGTAAAAAAGAGATTTAAAATTTTGATGTACAACAATATAAACACAATTGCAGAGCAATAAAATAAATCAGGGAATGTTGCCATTTATGAACTTCGTTCTCTTTCTCGCTGTGTGGAACATACCATTGCAGTTAAAAACGGAAGTAAAACAGTTTTTATCGCGCTGGAAATCATAATAAAGCCGATCCGCCAGTTAACTTTTTAATTTGTCGCGGATAAATGCGCTCCTTTTAATTCCCTTTAACGCATCGCAAGGTGCGGCGCGACGCGCGACGCAACGTCGACGAGTAATTACGCGAAGATGAGTGGAGACGAACGAAGGAACGTTTATGAAAAGCTCCGCACCACCGAACGACAATAATAAAACGGAGAAAAGTGGATAATAATTCTAAGAACGACAGAAGGACTTCCGAGCTCTGGCGTTTCTCCAGAAACAACCGCGAGCCTGGCGGCCATTACGCACGCGCGCGCGAAGTCTGAAAAAAAGAAAGAAGATATTGAAATAGGTGAGAAAGAGAAAGCTATAGTGGCCTGAGATATTATTCGCGTTGGCAAATTTCTGTACCGCGGAATTCTGCTCCAAATATGCAAACGCACAAATAAGACATGCAAAAAAATGCGCTGCGAATAATGTGTAACTTTTCCCATTTTGCACTGTTCCTCTCGCGTTTTCATGTTTACCATCAAGTGTTAAATCGGCAACGTATTCGTAAGTCAATCCCTTACGGCAAGAAAACGATCCACGACAAATGAGCTCTACTTGCTAATACTTGCTCATTCGCACTGTTGAATTTATGCGGTTTGAGAAGAGAGAAGTTTGTCACGCGGACCAGCATTCCTCGTATTACTATAATTCAAGTTTATCGAGTTAAAAAACAAAAAAGTAACTTAAAAAGATGCAATGCAAAATCTCAATATAATTTAAGCATAGATTTCTATTAATCTAAGATTAAATTCAATATAATTTAAATATAAATTTCTATTAATCTAAGATTAAATGTTTTCAAACTAAAAAAAATATATTCTAATTAGTGAAAACGCCTATGATTTTTGCCTTGTTAAGTCTAGTCTAATTAATTCACAAAAATAACTTAAGAAATGTGAAAAATCAGAAGATTGATAATTCAAATGTGAAAATAATTGAAATGTGAAAAACCAAATGGCATCAATGTAATTCATGCAAGCTGAATTCAATTCAAATAATCTTTGCCCACAAAACACATGTATGGGATGTAGTTACTTTAATCAGAATATATCATTGCGACCGATCGCGTCGGAAAATTCGCGTTCTGCAAAGTCCGTCGCCCATGATTCCAAAAAATGTACGGGTGCAACGAGCCGATAACTCTGCTCGGCTGCACCAAATCAAAGGGTCTTAAACACGACTGCAGTGGCAGATATGCGACTAAATTGAAAAGATCATTGACGTTGCATTTTGCACAGGCCATAACATCCATTCACTAGTATGACTAGTACATGTGGTTACCATTTCTCTTCCCAAATTCATATCGTATATACAATACATTAATTTTGAATAAAACATTGTATTATCCATTAACTAATGCCCTCAGTAATTGGGAACTGTATTGGCAAATACAATAAATAATAAACTAGATATACAAGTACCCAACTATGTAAATTTATAATATACAATAAATGTATGTATATACATTGAGAAAAACTAAATTTTAATCGATATTTATTTAAATAGCAATTTAATATTTGTTAATTTGAATAATAACTTAACATTATTAAATAATGTAAATAAATATTTATTAAATAGAAAAAATGACAGTTAAATCAAATTAATGACTACCCAATTTTTAATGGTGGGAGTATTTTATTAAACAAAAAAATAAAAATGTTTTTCTTTATAAATCTATATATTAAAGTACTCTTGAAACAGTACAACTTTTGTTAAAACATTTTTTTTCATTTTTTATATTTCCAACAATATTTGGCTTGAAAGCGAAAATTTTTTTTTTCAATGGGATGTTTGTCCCTTAAATATGAGTTATGTATGTATACAAAAATACATGTCTCTTAGATTTTTGTATTTTACAATTTTACATATTTTAAGAAGAAACAAATCGATTTGGACAGTTGTAACTTGTCCCTTGTCAGTTAAAATTACGTTAAAATTGAATTAACTCAAGTTAAACAAAAAATTAACTTCCAAAAACATTATTTTTATTAAATCAAAATACCTACACTTTTTTAAATCAAATTATTTTAAATAATAAAACAATTACAATATATATAATAGATCATCTGATAAATTTAATATTTAACTTGTAAATAAAATAAAATAATAAAAATATTTCTTGTATAATAAAAAATTGATTTTTAATATTTTCACATAGATATTTTCATATTTATATTATACAAGAAAAATAAAATTTAATTTAAAAAATATAATTAATCTTGTACTCCTCTTTGTGTTGGTCATATGCCTGCACTCTTTGAAAATTATATATAATTAAAAAAAACTTTTTTTATTCATTTTTTTATTGCCCATTACACATAAAACAAGGATAATATGATGTAATAACACTATAGCATTCTCTAAATGCAGATCCAAGCCACGTTCATCTTTAGGCATTATGAACGTCGCGTTCATCATACAATCATTAAGCTTTTTCTTCTCTTTCTCCGTCCATAATCCTCCGAAAGAATGTGGTGACACCTCAATTCCGAATGAGCTCGGTCCAGGTTTTTTTTATCTTGTTTTTTTTATCCAACTGCTTTTTCTAAACTAATTCAAATTATTTCTCTGATGATTTTATAGAAAATCGATATTGACATTTAAAGAGATAAAAAAACTTTAATTTAAAAAAAAAGTTATAAAAAAGTAATAAATCAAAGTTGAAAGGTAATTAAATTAAATTAAAAATTAATTTACTTAAAATTAACTAAATTAAGGTACAAGTTATTAACTTTTTAATGTTTTATTTATTAACTAATTACTATCCAACTCTGCCTAAAATGGATATCTTCTATACATCATAGCACCGGCATATACTTTGAGGTAACCGATCTGCTTTGATCGATTAACGATCACGCCGAAACGAGCAATTCTAATCTTCGCATAATGCATCAATCGTGCCCTCGTTACCGTTACTGCTTTATCCACCTCAATGTCTTCCAAAGACGGACATCACCGTTTTACCTCTCGCCCTTTATGGGCACCGTTTCGTTCCTTGTCACTGAAGGATTTTCCCATGACTGAGAAGGATAAAAAGAAAGAAGCTAAGGGGGTTGAAAAGCGAACCATCTCAAAGATCACAAATGTTGGCAAGACGCCTGTATCTGGTTGCTGGATACAGCAAAAGATTGATTGGGGAGAAAGGGAGATTACTTTCGCACATGTCTTAAGCTGATCTATATACACATTAAAAATTAAGATTAAAGATTAAAGATTTAAAATTTAACTAATCAAAATAAAAAAAAAGAGAAAAAAAAATTTCTTTGTCCTCATAATAAAGAATTAATAGAATTTTATTCTTCAATCTCAATCTTCAATGTGTAGTCTGATTCCAGTAATTTATTCATGTCAATCGATATTTTTACTTAAAAATCTTAATGTGAAAAAAAAAAATAAAATCCACAATCCTATCATCCAATCATTCTAATAACATTTAAATTTAAAAAATGTTGAGAAATTTCCCAAACACTTTCTGAACAATTGAGAAAGTTTATTTCTGAGCAAATAAATAACCGTGTTAAAATGTAATAGAATCACAAGAAAGCTTAATATGATTATAAATGTCATTTTAAAACATTTTTTTTTAGTTACATTCATAAAGAATATCGCGCATTATATATTTTATCTTATTTTTATTTTTTTTCTTGACACATTACTATTTACGATTACTAAATAAATAGTACATAAATGTCATTTTCTGAAGAAACGTTTTTTTTTTAATTCTTGTATTGGCCAAAATTAGAATTCGCTCTAGAATTTAATTTTGTTTAGATAAGTTTATACATTTCCTTTAGTTTGCTGTGTAAATAGGAACAGTAATAGTAGAATTATAGTTTGGAGATACTTGGTGGTAGCAGAGTCTGATGCTGATTTCACGATGAATTATATGCAGTATGATACGTTAGCAAGATAGAGATTGTTTTGGCAGTTTGTATTAATTTGGACAAAATTATGTTTGATAGCATTAATTATTAATTTTAATATGCGTTAATTGGAGATAAATTATTTTATGCATTCAAAACTCGGATTCATTTTAAACAATGCATATAATAATATGGCATAATCTTTAGTGTAACATGCAGATTGGATGTTGAATATGCTTTCCATATTTAGCCTTAACAAAGTGAGTCAAATGTATTACTAAAAAGAACAGCATTTGGAAGAAATTATCAATCACACAATATCTTTAGAAAATTAAAAAACTTTCTTTTATAACATTTCTTCTCTGTCAAATACATCTTGGGATATACAAGCTAGACACACATGTATAACGCACCTTGTAAAAGTAAGGAGATTGTAGCTCCAAAAGTCTAATTGTAAGTTTAAAAGTAATTTGCCACAATATCTATATCATAGTTTTTTAATTTTGATAAGATTTTAAAATGTAATCAATGTATTAATCTACTAATACCTATTCATTATGCAATAATAAAGTAATTTATTATCATGGTGTAAAGAAATAACAAAGACAATTAAAAAACGAAACAGATAAAAAATAAATAGTAAATACAGTAACAGCAATATATTCAATCGATTTAATATTTCAATTTTGGTTTAATATTTCATTTGTAAAATTTACTCCACAAGTTAAATACAAAATCATACTTGAAATTTTGCAAATCGTAATTTTAATACATTCGCATCTTTACGAATTGATTGATTGTCTTATAATATTGTCTTTTTGTTTTATTTGAAAAAAGAAAAAAGAAATAAGCCGAAATTACTACGTCCTCGATGTGCGGATCAACCACACGACGCTATTACCTACAACCCCTATCACTTCTGGTGAATACCTTTATCCACTGCAGCTTTCTCAACGGCAAAAACGCCGGAGGAGGTGATGGGGATGCTTATCTTTGAAGCGATACGGCACTGTCAGTCTCAACAGATACCGGGGGAATGAGTGGGATCAGTGCCCATGGCAAACTCATCGAAGTGGAAGTAGCAGAGGATGTATTATCCGAGAGGATCGAATTGTCCTGTTCGTCATTCAAATTCGTTTAAGCTGCCCGGCTTTTCAACGACCGTGGATATCTCGTGAACTACGTCGGTAAGGAGAGCGATATCTTTCTCTGAGAGATCTCCCGTTTCAATGATCGATCCTCCTCTTTGCCTTCAGAGAACGTCCTCGACCATAACAAGAGGACCGATCACAGCAATATAAATTATTTCTGTTAACGGTTACATTCTTTGTATTTATTTTTTCAATGTAATACACTTTGTTCTTCTTAATTTGAAACAACTTGCCGTTGCTGATTTACAAATCATCTATCGCTGTTCAGATAATAAAAATATGTTTATATCTTTGTCAATATGAAAATAATTAATTAAATTTAAATTTTTATTATAATCTTCTATTTAATTTCGAATATTAATGTCTTCTATTTCAGTACAATAAAATGTATGTTACATAATAAAAAAGAAAATATACAGTACAGTGTCAATTTATCCAATTTTAAACAATAATGAATAAAAATCGAACAAAAAATGTTCAATATGACTGAGTGAAAAAAGTCATATTCAGTCAAAACGGATTTTATCGATGATCTAATAATTATATTTTTTTGAATTTATTGTTAAAATTAATATTAATTATAAATTGCTTGTAAATCTAATTTGTGATATTGCTATTCCAGCTTTAATTAAGACTGTGTTTCAAGATTGACAAATAATAATCGGTGCGCAATTTGCTTGAACCGGAAATTATAAATTTACACAAAAATATTATTAGGCATCAAAACCTGTTTTGTAATTTTGTTTCTTTTTAACGAAATAAAATTATAATAATTATAATAATTATGAAAAATGTGACATATAAAAATGATAAAAGCGTAAAGCGACATTTTTCAAATTAAAGAGTTTTATCCTCGATTGATATCATAAATGTGTCTCGGCAATGGTATATCACTGTCGGGCGCGACCGTAGCTGTATTTTCTAAGAGCATCCGCAGGAAAGTGCACTAAATCACTCGAACTAATGAACGACGTCAGGCACTCACTCGCGCTCTCTCCGGTAAGCGTGCAGGAAGTAAAGCGAAATTCTTGAAAAGATCCTCGAAAGCTGAGTGGAAGAGGCGGCCGAGGGTATCGACTTAATTATACGATGATGAAAACTCGAGATACCAATGTCCATTCCAATACAAGTGGCAGTCCTTGAAACTCTAGTTGGATGACCGATCATTCTCGTTAAATTTAATTCTTGCTGGAGATTTTATTTGCAGGTTTTAGGACACATTTTAAGCAAATTCAACAAAATAAACATTTTGTGATTCATTTTAGAAATGATATAAATCATATAAAAAAACACATATAAATTATGTAAAGAGATATAATAATAATTGGTTTTTAGTTAGCTTAACACACTAATAAAGCGTATACCGACATACTATTATCAAATATGTACGTAGAAAATTCATTTACCAAAAAAACCATTCTATATATGTTTTATAAAATTAAACTCGTTTAGTTTGTCTTCGAAAATAAATCTCTCTTGCATAAAGTTTAATAATTAATTTCGATCTCGACCGGTGCTTTTTCAATTAATGACGATACATGCACAATCATTGTAGAATCTTTATTCATTCAGGAACAAATTATCTACCAATTATCTCTATCCAATATACTTTCGCGTTCCATCCAAAAATTGTCTATCTTCTTTTGCACAATAGGGAAAAAAATCCAATTGTAACATATTTTCCTCCACATTACATTAAATTATATTAAATTTACATTTACATTACATTTATATCTTTTTTCGAATTTCAAATTAATATTCAGATGTTTTATTTACGTAAAATAAACAGATGTAAATGTAATAGATCATAATTTAAATTTAACAGAATTTAACAGAACTTATTGAATCACAATTTGAAATAATCCGATGAGAATAAATTTAATTAAATACGAAAATTCCTAATTCGATTAAAGCAGGATTTTAGTGCTTAAACACTTCTTGTGTGAATTTATATGTACATATCTGATTCTGCAAACCGCGCGCTGAAATGTCTGCTTCGACTGAAAAAAAAAAAAGGATTTTTCTTATTTAATTAGATTTTTCCCATTGGTCTACTTCAAATTATAATTATTTATACACACGTCTCCAAAACTTTTTTTTTATTGATTATCAGTTCTTTAGTTATTGATTGTCGCGACAAATATTTTGCCTTGGTGGTCGAAAACGCCCACATGGAATAGAGGAAGTTCGAATGCCTGCTGAGGAAATATTTTACTTAATAAAAATTATTCGCAAATTTAAGATTCTTATTAACAGCAGATTATTAATATTCTTATAAAGAATACTCATAACATCAAAAATTATAAAATTACTTGCCAATTTAAAAATGATATTACTATTCTGGATGGTTACGTTTCAAAATCGAAATGTATTTTTTATCGGCGCGCGGTTTTGCACAAATACATATGTAAATTTATACTAAAATATTTAAGTATTAATAAGATCCGTTAAACACCAATAAGGTAAGATCTGCTTCAACCGAAAAACAAGATTTTTCATATTTAATTAGAACTTATTAAGTTAAAGTTATTAAAATGGATTAAACTTATTATTTATAAAATAGTTGATCCAATAATCATCACGTTAATCAAATCGCTTGACTTTGCAAATTTATATTTTTCAGATTGAAAAGTGAGTGACTTATTTTAGATTATTTTAAATCAATTTTTTGTAATGAATAAAAGCGTCACTCTAAAATTCTTATATCTACTGTCACATACAAACGATGGAATGATTCAGACACATAAATTTATATATATATATATATATATATATATATATATATATAATACATATATATTTTTATAATTTTTTTTTTAAATTATCATTTATTACAAATATTTAATAAATATTAATAACTGTTTCAACAGAAAAGAATTGTAAAATTAGTTTTTATTCGAATAATGCCGATCTCTGTTCTAGATGTACCAGTTATCGACATAGAAATGATTTAGTGATCGACATCATTTATTTGCTTGCGTTCTATTTATTAACTGAACTATGCGATTACTGATCCATAGAATATCTAGATAATAACAATTACGAATCTAATTTTTTATTTGGATTTTGGATATATTATTATTCGATTTACAAGAATTTTTTCATCTAATCATCAGTCATCTAATCCCAGATCGACAGATATGGCGATTACTGAAACGACTACATGTTTCGGTCAACCAGTGCTTGTCACGTAAAAAAAATATGAAATTTGCATGAAACAATAATTTGTGATGTACGTAAAACTGCGATCTCGATTTATAACTCAATTTATGTTCCTAATACTCCAAAATCACACGAGAAGTCAAAGTGTCTCTTAATCTCATAATAAAGCATTTGATCGAAATCATGCATAAGCTCGATTACTGCACATTATTTAATCAATAGTGAATTCATATACTTACGAGTTTCATAATGTAATACAACATTGTAAATATCTCCTTGGTACCAATAAAAATATCAATAAGCCTCAGGAAGCACTAAAATATGTCTTTAATACTTAGCGATTACTGGTACCCTGATGATTTCTGGGCCAACTACCTTAATAAAACTATTTTGCTTCTTTAAATATCCCTTCTTTTAAATTTTTTTCTTCTTTATTTCTTAAATTTATGCAATTAACTATATTTAATATTTTAAATACAATTATTTTTTTATTTTCTCTGTTATTAAATAATTTAAATATTTACGGTTAGATATTGTTTCTAAAAATGGAAAAGTAGGCAAAAGGTATTCCTCCATAATCCAAGAAAATCTTTTCAAATATAATCTCTTATAGAAGAAAATTACAATATAAAATAGTTTAATTTTATTACCCAAAAGAAATTAAAGTATCATTTATAATAGCATTAAACATTTTAGTACGTATATATTATGTATTATTTCTGCTACATTTATTTTTGTATTGAGATTATAGAAATATTTCCAATTCATTTCCATATTTTCTATATTATAATGATATTAAAGTTCCATTTTATATGTCAAAGACTGACATGTTTCACACAATATAGAAAAATATGGAAACGAAGCAACCAACATTCGCATGACAGCGATGGTACGATCTCACGATGGAAAACGTTCACGTTCGCGAACGAATATCTTCGATGACGAAAAACCGTGTCTTACGCGTCGCAAAATTTCCGGGAGATACGAGAAACGAAATTCACGCGATGCCGGGAATTTACCGAGTAAATGCGGCCCGATCGGCTGATTGATTTTACCTCTCAAATCGCATCGTAGCTCGGTTATATTCGATTCGACTTCGACCGAATTACGTGCTCGCATAAGAGAAAACGACAATCCGGAAAAAAGTTTCTATGCAAAAGAAGATGCACAATGTTAAAAAAAAGATTGATTCAAATATTTATGAATACGTAATGCATTTCGCTGAAAGATAGAATGAAGGAATGTCATTTAATATATACATATATATATATATATATATATATATATCAAACTTCAAAGTTCTTCACAAATGAAAAGATTACATATATATATATATAACTTACTTGTATTATAGTATGGATAAAATTGCTAATTTAATCATAAAAGTTTCTATTACGTATATAAATTTTTTCGAGAAATTGTTCTTCTTGTAATTTGAAATGTATGAAAGGAGGTACGATTTTATAAGGTACGACTTTATAGATTTAATAATTATTTAACTGTTTCACATGCGCACTCTTTTTAATAGCGTTGATAAAAATTTGCTAATCATCAAGAATACAGAGTGGATACTAAATAAGATAAAGCAGGGAATATCGATTTTTAAATTAACATTATTTCGATATAAATGCATATGAAGACTTTAAATTTATGCAGAACTCTTGAGAAATACGTGAACTACATCCAATAAATGAAAGTCGCCAAAATTTAAATCTAACTTAAGTCAGTATTAACAAAAAAGTGACGAGAGAGAGATGAAAACGGGGGATCTAAAAAACAGACTGTAACATGGAATATCGATCAAATTTAGCGAATAATAGTAAATAAATAAAGTGAAAATTTATTTAGTTATTTAAACTGAGATCAAACACAATTAAAAACAGTTCATATTTTTATTGCACACTACGTAAAACAAAATTAAAATAATATTATTGGAACAATTAAGACCTTGAATTATTATTAAATTACTATGTGAAATAAATTATATACTACATA
>Ga0157363_1007168_pt1 | contig 10545 bp, 8 predicted proteins | sample AttsexASBM1_FD_111477 | JGI IMG/M metagenome (GOLD analysis project Ga0157363, IMG submission 111477) | Fungus gardens microbial communities from leaf cutter ant in Ribeirão Preto, State of São Paulo, Brazil - Atta sexdens ASBM1 | ecosystem: Host-associated > Fungi > Mycelium > Unclassified ...
TATATATATATATATATATATATATATATATATATATATATATATATATATCTCTCTCTCTCTCTATATATATATATATATATATATATATATATATATATATATCTGTATCTGCGCTTGCCAAAGGGCCCTAGTTTCGCAGTAGCATTTAGAAAGATTCCAAAGGAAGAGATTATCAGCCAAATAGAGTCAACCATCTATTTAGTTAGGATCCGACTCCTATTAGAACAAGCAGATAATATCTGCAGACAGGTAACCAGTATCCTTTCCAAAGCGAAACTCCCTCCATCAAATATCACTAGACAAGAGCGATTGGCCCTCCAAGACCTGAACAAGGATACAGACATCATTATGCTTCCAGCCGACAAAAGCAACACGACATAATCATGAACATATCAGACTATAAGAAAAAGATGAAGAATCTTTTTTTGGACAAAGTACAAAAAGTTTGACAAAGATCCAACTAATACAATCGCGCAGAACATTAAGATCTTGATGGAAAAAAGCAACATTTCCAGTAAATCAACATTAAAACCTACAATCCTCTCCCAAGACTATACGGACTACCAAAAGTACACAAACTAAACATCCCACTCAGACTGATCGTTAGCGTCATACACTTCCCGAAATACAACTTATCTCGCTTCCTAGCACAAACATTACAACCCCTCACTGGAAAATCCGAATCACACATAACTAACTCAACGGACTTTATATAAAAGATCCAAAAAATCCGACTATATCCCACAGACTTGCTTATAAATTTCGACGTAGAATCCCTTTTCACAAGTCCCAATAAAAGACACATTAAACATAATAAAAGCCTCACATGAAGCCCCCTCCAATCTTATCCCGCTATAGAGCACTGCTTAACAACTTACTTCTCCTATAACAATCAATTTTATGAAACTTCAGGAAGGCTTTCTTATTTCTCTTGTAATCGCCAACATCTTTGTGGAGCATTTTGAGAAAGAGGTCCTCAGAAAAACATTCAAAAAACCAGAAATTTGGTTCCGTTATGTAGATGACATATTTGTGATATGGAGACACGGCAAAGAAAACATAAATTCCTTATTTTCCTCAACAATCAACATTCAAATATCCACTTCATTATACAAGAAAACGGAAAACTCCCTTTTCTAGATATCTTGTTTCTAAGAAAGCTGACGGTACCCTAGGCCATCAAGTTTACAGAAAACTAAGACCACACACAGATAGATACTTACATGCCGAGTCATACCACACCCATAAAAACAGTCTACAATCAATTCACTTATACATAGAGCTTTCATCATCTCTGATAAGAATATCTACAGACAGAACTTAAAAACAATCTCTTAAAAACAGCCTTACAGAAAAACGGACACGACAAAAAAGACAATAATCAAAACAATCAATAAACACGCAAACAAAACAACGGTCTCTGACACACAATCAGAGAGGATCCTATCCATTCTCCCATATGTCAAAGGAATAGATCGGATTGACAGAATATTAAACAAACACAATATCCAAACTATTTTTAAATCATCCCAAAAAGATTGGATAAATCTTAAGAAATCTTAAAGAAGAAAGTCTCAAAGACTTTCACTTAGTTCCACAGGATATACAAAATATCTTGTTCCTGCAGGCAAGTATACATTGGAGAAACTGAGAGAATGTCAACCTACAGATAAAAGAATACCAATGTGATGTCAGGTTAACACGTTACGCAATCAGCATTATCAGAACGCAACATCGAAACAGAATATCAAATACTGTTTGACAAAATGACTACAACATTATACACAACATCATACTTTTCAAGAAATAAGCCTTTCCAATAGAGAAGCCATAGAGATACAAAAACACTCTAACAATAAAAAAATAGAGATAATGGCTACAACATAAATAAAAATATGGAAAACTATTCTCCTGATTATTGAAGACTGACCGATTTCCTCCACCTCTCTCCCCTCTCCCTATCCACAATTCTCTTCTTTCCCTCCACCACTCCAACAAGTAGTATATAAAAAAGGAATGACCCGGAGGAACAGGTCAGTATCAGGCTGCTTCTTGTCCTGATGAAGTGGACTGCAAAGTTCACGAAACGTTGGCATTCCAAAAATGAATCTGGACACGTGGAGGAAACCCACGAAACGCAAAATCTTTAATATAAATCAAAATATATGTTTATTTATAACAATAATTATAATATTATAACCTAAGCTAATAAGTGTACAAACATTGAATTATATCTTCTTATTCTTTATACTAATATTTCGATTGAAATATTTCTTACTGGACTGTTCTAAAATTTTTTTCCTCACTTTTGTGAAATACTAAGTATATTTATTCTCTATTTTAGGTATGTGTATGTGTACCAGTTCAGCTATAGAAAGAAAACATATGCCAACTTTCCACAATATAGCTACTTTAATTAGGTGGGGGAGGGGATAACACCAATCAGAAATCGCGACGCCAATGTCGCTTCTCTCATAGGACTACTTCCCAGAGGGAAGTTCCCGTGCTTCCGCATTTTCAGCGAATTTTTTCTAGAAATTTTCGTCGAAAAGATTTATCATTGATACGCTCCCCAGAGGGAATATTATGACTCATTGCCCCTCGTGCTAAAGTATTTAATATTTGAAGTTTTTCTATCGAGAACATTATATGATTGCGAAGCCGATTCAGATTCTCGTTTGAGTAAATTCTACTGTAACAAGTTCTGTGGGGCTGGTATACTTCCATGCTGATCGTATCAATGACTAAATTGTAGGTGGGGGCAATGACTCCACCGGGCGCGGCATAAATCGAAATCAAGTTCCGTGAATTTTAAACATGGTTGACAGGAATTCACTGCAATCTTTGAATGTTCTCGCCTGTGTCAGTATCCTTTGAGCCGAGTAAAAGGAATGCCGATTTATTCTCGTAGGTTATTGGTTCAATGAAACATTCTTCGATGTGGCGAATTCTGCATTCTGGAACAAATTTGATAAGATGTATAAGGTTCCTCTCGGATGACGAAGGGACAATCTCTTTCGCACGACGGCATGCTCGTACGAACTGTAACACCGGAATGTTGTGATCGAAATACGGCACTGATTCCGTGGCTTCGCGAAATGAAATTTTCGGCGATTGCGACAATTCTATCAAGTTATCTTCGTGAATAAAGGTCTGCGAGTGCTGCTCGAACTATCATTGGTTGAAATAAAAGGCGGGTCCTGATATTTGATTTTATTTATGTCGCGAGGTTACCAAGTTCTCGGAGTATCTCATCCTTGAACGAGAGGAGCAGATTGCGGTTTACGGCAGTTTGTTCAATATGCCTTATATCTTGCCCGTGTTCAGAATCAGGGCGATGGTGTATATGCTCATTCTGATCTCTGGTGCCACTCAAAGCGGTCTTATTCTAATGCGTTGCGTTCGGCTCTGAAACATGTTTTTTTGGTTTCAATTTCTGCGTACTCTCTATCTAAAGCCGTGTCCTGGTTTCATAGACTCTTCCTGCGAGCGCTTGTAACTTGTAGCGCCTCTAACTCTTCCTCGCTGAGTTTTTTCCCCTTTTTCGCGCGGGTATCCATATCGACCTTTATTTATCGACTGGGATGTTATCATGCAAAGCGGCAAGAGGTAAATTGTGGGTGATGGACGCGGATCAATTTATCGTATCCCACTGCCAGAAAATGTTACGTTCTAGGGGAATTCGACCGGCCTCCAGTAGAGCACTAGAAATATAGGTATTCGCGTCCACCATTTTTGTCTTTTCCCACTCCTTGCTCTGTCCCCATTCTATCACTGAGCTGTGATGGGTTATGATTTGCTGCTTGAAATTTTTGTAGTTTCTTTCATTCCATTTTTTACTTTCAAAATCACTTGAATATTTATCGTAATATTAGTGTAGGACCTGAAGAGTGACGTTTAGATTATTTTCAGATAAGATACTAAATATGTATGTCAATTTGAAGAAAAGGATTGAAATTTATAGTGCCTTACCCCTGGATTCGATCCAACCTGAGGCTACAGTGGAGTAATCGCGGATGTTGAAGCGGCTATGATTGATTTTGTCCAAGTTGCTGATTCGCTAGATACGAGCGCTAGAAATAACGATTATGATCGATTCTGAATCGTTCCACAGCTGCTCTCTCATTCCTTTCAAATATACGAGGAATCTTTCTAAGATTCCAAGGCACTCGGAGCAACCTGTAACGCGCGAATATCAAAGAGCACGCGTGACGTCTCAAAGTGCCTGCTCGAGGTAAACATAATATCACAAAACCCCGGAATAATTCTCCTTTTTGTGAATGGGTAACGAGATATAATACTCAGTTGCACAACTCAGTGTATTTAATCATTTCGTTTTCTTTATGCTCATAAAATAAGGCGAATACGCAGCAACCATTACGGACCCATGTGACGTAAGAATTGATTACTAGGAATCGAGCGTCAATAAGGGCGCGCGAACATAAATTCGCGCAGGAATATGGGGCACATGCTCTGTGATTCATTCACGACGTGTGACTTAGTGACCCTGACGTGATAGCATCGCGTTCTGTTTAACCTAAGAACGCGCGCGTTCTAACAAGCCGCAGACATGGCTAATGACTCAGATGATCCTCTCGGGCGATCAGGCAGCGGTGCATCGTCGCATATAGTTCAAGTGCCTGCGCTTGCGCGAATCAGAATAAGATTCACGCCATTCTGGAAATCGAAGCCAGACCTATGGTTTATACAAATGGAAGCGCAATTCCTCATCGTGAGTATAACTGTAGATGAAACGAAATACAATTACGTACAGTGCTTTGACGACGATTCCTTGACGAAATTAGCGATATCGTGCTTAATCCGCTCGAGATAGGTATGCCGCGCTCATAGATTAGTTAAGAGTTTTCTCGGATAGCGCCGAAAAGAAATTGCATAAGTTATTAAATGAGGTTGATCTAGACCGCCGTCCGTCGCAATTGCTCCGTCGGATGAGAGATCTCGTGCAAAACGGCGTGTTAGAGGAAGTGCTTAAATCTTTATGGCTGCAGCGCCTATCACAACAGTGCAAGCTATATTATTGTAACAGCTACTAAGCAGCAGTTACATCGATAAAAACTAACTCGGATTGGCAAATGTCCGCGTTTCTAGATCGGGAGAAATTGGGAATTTGTTTATTGCGTGGCAAGACTTCGTGGAATTCTCGTCGTAGAAACCGTTCAAGATCACAATCGGAGAGCAAACCCTGCTGGTATCATTGACGCTTTAGCGGCAAAGTTACTAAATGTACGCAACTCTGGAAGCCAGCGATACAGGAAAACTAGAGTTCGTCTTATAGAGAGTCCGAATAGAGACCATGTCACTGATATCAAATTTTTGATGGACACTGAAATAGATGTCTCGACGCTGTCTCAAGACGCGATCGTACTCACATTAGCAAGATACTCTATGCTGCAAACGAAACAATCATCCCCACATATGGACAAAAATTACTCCAGCTTGATTTGGGATTCCGTCATGTTTTTCAATAACCTTTTATAATCGACGTGGACACCTCATTATTGGCTCAGATTTTCTAGCATGTTTCAATTTGCTGTCTGACATACAACATAAGTATTTGATTGACGGTAGCACGTGTCTTAAAGTCTTTTTTAAAGTTAGCTTGTCAACTCTCTGCTTAGCTTGTCAACAAAGCTATTCCTCGATTAACAGTATTGGCCGATGACTGCCCAAAGAGATTCTAAGCAAGTTTCCTGAAATAATTAGGATATCGACAAACCGCACATGGAATATGTAATCGAAACGGGTCTCCCCGTGTCAAACAAAGCCAGACGATTTTGTCCAGAAAAACTTAAAGTAGCTAACAAGAGTTTGAGTATGATGCAACAAGGCTTATGTAGATCTTCTAAGAGTTGAGTTAATCCCTTACATCTCGTGTAGAAGAAGAATAGCGATTGGTGTCCGTGTGGAAATTATCGCAGACTCAATGAGGTACTCTTGTCAGATCGTTACTCAATTCCGTTCTTACAGAACAGCACATATTTCCTGTATGGCAAAACTGTATTCTCTATGGTAGATCTAGTGCATATCAACAGATTCCATCCCGCGAATCGGATATTCCTAAAATCGCAATCATTGTACCGTTCGGATTTTTCGAATTTCTTTATATGACATTCGGACTTCGTAACGCAGCACAAACTTTTCAAAGATTTATGGACCGGGTAACTGCAGGACTTGACTTTTGCTTTACTTATATTGATGACATTTTAATCGCTTCGCAGGATGAAACACAGCATAAGGAGCATCTAAAAATATTGTTCGATAGACTTCAGCATGATATAGCAATCAATTGCATGATATAGCAAAGAATAAATGTGTGTTCGGATAGAAAAGTCTCAACTTTCTGGGATATAATCAGCGCTGAAGGTATCAAACCTTTACCCGAAAAAGTCCAAGCTATCGCTGAATTTCAGGAACTAGCTACAGTCAAAAAACTTCGACGTTTCTTAGGAATGTTTAATTTCTATAATCGGTTTCTCAAAGATCTCGCAAACATGCAAGCCATTGCTAAATGCAATCTCGGGGCGTAAACGCAACAACAATGCAAAAATAGAATGGACTCCTGAGCTCAAACAATCTTTTGAACGAGTTAAAGAACATCTCGCTCAAATCATCTCGCTCACATTTCCAAACAGCAAGACAACACTTTTATTACAAACAGACGCCTCAGACAATAGGTATTGCACAGCAATGTATTTTTATGACTAGTTATAATCAGTTTCTTTTCAAGGAAGCCTATGCAAACAAAGTATAACGTATGATAAAGAATTATTAGTTATCTATGCGGTTATCAAACATTTCCGATATATGTTAGAAGGACGAAACTTTCATGTTATCACGGATTATAAATCCCTCATATATGCATTCAAGAAGAAATCGGATCAAATGTCGCCAAGACAAACCTGTTAACTGCTCTTTATTTCGGAATTCACAACCGATTTACGTCACGTTTCAAGCGCTGAAAACATTGTAGCAGATGCATTATCTCGCGTCAAAATTATCATGATGCCAATTAGTTTCGATATGCAAGAGATTGCAGAAGCTAAAGCTTCGGATGATAAATTGCAACAACTGAAGCAATTTACATCTCTGAAGCTTCAAAAGTTTACCTTATCGGAAACAGCATTCATGACACTTCAGAAGAAGAGACCATACATTCCAGGATCATTACAAAGACGAGTTTTCGACTTAGATCAAATGTCCCATCCAAGTGGCAGATTATCAGCAAATTGTACAAAAATTTGTGTGGCCTTCCATGGTTAAAGACATTAAAGAGTGAGCTCGCATGCCCGCTGCCTAGCATGCCAACAATACAATATTATCAGTACAACATTGTTTTTATGAATTTAATTTGCATGCAAATATAACATACATAAACAAATAATTAATAAATAATTTGCTAAATGTTAACGTAATTGTTAAAGATATAACATTAACTTTTGTAAATAAAAATAAATTAATGTTACATGAAAAATATATTTTGCAATTATATTCGACAGGTACACTAACATTTGGCAAATTATTTATTATTTATTTACATATATCATATTTGCATCTACAATTAAATTCACAAAAACAATTTTGTACTGAAATAAAGTATATTTAATTGTCCAATTGGGCACTTTTTACAGCATGTTAAATAAAGAAATAAAGCTTAAACTTAAATTTGTTAATCAGACATACACTTCATATTCGAACATGGTTTTTTAGTAATAAACCGAAAAAATAAAAATTCAAGAAACAAAAATTTTGCGGAAACATTTGGTTAAGTTATTTGTTTATATTTCGTTAAGCTACCACAGATTAAAAAAATCAAGCTTCCACATCAATTTATTGCTGAGAAAATGTAAATTTAGCAAATTTTAATACGTTTTAACACGAAATCAAGCGCAAATCGCTGAGCGGATCGATGTTCCCTATTCGACTGCGCGCCGGCTTCCCTCCAGGGTTGTTTAAAATTTTTTTTTTAAATTAATATTTAAAACATGTTTCAAACATCAGATTAAATTAAACATGCTTTTTTTGAAAACAATTAAAAACAAATGTTTAAAAAACATTATTTTTTAAAAATGTCTTTAATACTATTTAATAGAGGAGAAAGGGTGATACTTAAGTTACATTTTATATGATAACTTGGTTAATAATGAATATTTAAAAAGTTTAAAACTTGACAATTACATTCAATAAAATGTTGTTGAATCGATTCTGGATTCAAAATTACGAAATATTTATTATTTAGGACACTATTAATAAAAATGTGATAACATTGTATAATGGCGAATCGAAGAGAAACATAGATAATAATGTGACCTTCCATAAAAATAATCTTAAAAAGTTAGTTTTGTTTAGAAAACAGTATTTTAGTTATAAAATTAACAAAAAAGAGTGTATTGCAGAATATATGTACAAATGTATACACATGTATACATATTGTATAACTTTATGTATACAAGGTATTTGGAAAATAATGATAAATCTTTCGCAGAGACTGAATGGACTAAACTGAGAAAAAAAAGTCCTCTATTATTTTGCAATTTTCGCAATAATTAAGATATTAATTGCTAAGAATTGCCGAAAATTGATCTTTAATAACTTGTTACTCGAATACTATCAACTTTACAAAAAAATTGCAAGAGATAATAATTGTTAATTTTCTTTTCATAGAGTTCTAAGAATTTTTTTAGAATTTTTTCAGAATTTTTTAATATTGTATTTTCTTATATTGGTAGAATTGAGAAAATGCAGTATTAAAACGTTGATAAAAAATTTTGAAAAAATTCTTAAAATTTTATAAGAAGAAAATAAACAATTTTTGTCTTTTACAGTTTTTCTGTTAATTAATATCTGTTTAAAGGGTGTTTTTTGTTGTTGTTGTGTGATTTTTTTCTAAAGCTATTTAAAACATATAAAACATTAAAAACATTTTAAACAAGAAAAACTGAATGTTTTATTTTTTTTTTTAATACATTTTTTATCAACCCTGCTTCTCTCCGCCCGGCGCACTGCCTCGCTCACGTTCTTCAACTTTCCAATGGTTTTAAACAAACTTTTTTGGCAGCAAAATTCGAAAATTTTTCAACAGTAAATTCAATTCTTCCTTGACAAATTGATGCCAGACGGAACTCTTAATCTTTTCACTTCTGGCTTATTCAAGGCCAGACTTCGTCATTGCGAGGACTACATTTTACATTTCAAAACTTTGCGTTTAAATCTCAATGAACAGAGAGCGAGTGAAAAAAAGGTTTTTTCGATGTTTTTTTATTTCTTTTTCTACTGAATTAATAGATCGATTTTAATGTTCCACGTCTTATTTTGTAGTTATTTCGAATACGTACATTTTTTTATACCGATTTTTTTTACAAAAATATCTTTCGTTTTATAAGTGAAAAACGTGCTTTTTGCAATTATTCGATTTTTTTTCGTATATTTTCTTCACAAGTCTCGAGTCTCAAACATTTCTTTTCTGATGGCCTTTCAAGACTTTTGTGAAGAGAAATGCTGATTTATAATTTTTTTCCAATAAAATTCTACTTCTACTGAACTATTCTTGCTACTCGAGTTTATGAAGGGGAGGTATACTATATAACGCGCATAAAAAAATCATATATAATCAAATATCTCGTGAATTGTTGCGTTTTAATATGATTTATACTATTCTGGGGAGGGGTACTATTACTACCAATTTATTAAAACTTATATGTTATTTAGAATACCTCCCGCCTTTTATTGATGCCTAGGGCCGCCGAGCAGCCGAGATTGCCAAGAAAGCATTTTTGGTTGCTTGAAACAAATGATTAGTGTGAGGTGTTCACTGTCTCGTTTATTCTCGGTGCGCCGCAGGCAAGCACACAGACATGGGCTCGTGCTTATTTGTGTGCAACGCCGCACCACGATAAATAGCCAAACTTGTAAGCGTGGAAAAGTGACGTTTTGACGAATTTATGTTGCCATTTCGTTATTATTTGCTTAATTGTGAAAATGTGAATTGTGAAAATATGACTCTCTTACTGATTCAAGTCGTAATTATCGATAAAAACTAAAGTTCTCTTAGAATTTTGTATGTAAAAGCATACATTTTACTCGTTTCAACAGCTGTGTGTTTATGTTCGAATATAGTCGCACTTTACGATCATTTACTGACTATTTACTGTCAAGGTACGAAAAGAATAATTTTCATTGATTTTGCTTTTAAAGTGATTTTGTCATTTCATTTCATCCAAATTATCTCTTTATTTAAAAATAGCACGCAACATAAATTAACGTCTTATTCTTCGCTTCTGACATCACGATTCCAACATGACCGCCGCGATTAGTCAGAAGCCTTAATGTTTACACTGAGAAGGGAGTACTGTGGCGTTGCAAGTGTTGCGGCACTCGAGTCAGTTTTTTTCCGGTTTTCTTTTCTCTTTCTCTCTCTCTCTCTCTCTCTCTCTCTCTCTCTCTCTCTCTCTCTCTCTCTCTCAATAGTACGCTGTCGTGGGAATTCCTATATGGGAATGTTTGTGCGCATGTGTATCGCCGATA
>Ga0157363_1007169_pt1 | contig 10544 bp, 9 predicted proteins | sample AttsexASBM1_FD_111477 | JGI IMG/M metagenome (GOLD analysis project Ga0157363, IMG submission 111477) | Fungus gardens microbial communities from leaf cutter ant in Ribeirão Preto, State of São Paulo, Brazil - Atta sexdens ASBM1 | ecosystem: Host-associated > Fungi > Mycelium > Unclassified ...
GTTTGCATTCCGTTGCAACTAATGAAATTGCGGCGTAACCTCTATTATACTTCAAAGTTTACGCTATTATCTTGTTTGTTTTCTTTACGTTTATTTGATCGACTGAATAGATAAATACATTGTCCGCTAATAGGAATAGATACTGGAAAAGTACATGAGTATATCCAGGAGGAGAGAGTGGGAGAATTCGACCTCCAATTTTTTGTTTATTTTGTTTATTTTGTTTATTTTTTGTTCTAAAAAAATACAACTTTTGACTCAATTTTTTTACTTTTTTATTTTTACTTTTTATTTTTGATATTATTGCAAATTCTGAAGATATATGAAATCTCTTGGAAAAGCGGAAAAAATATAGTCGCTTGATTCTGTAATTTTTTAAATTGTAATGAATAATCTCTGCTTTATTCATTATTCTTTCTTATCTTTATATTTAATTTTAGTTTAATACACATTTTTAATAATATTTGACAATTTCTCATACATCAAAGGAGATCATTTTTTTCTAAATTTTTAAAAAATTTTTTCGAATAAAATTATGAATTTGTATGTAATAATAATATTATTAAATAAATATACTTTTTTTATTTTTAAGAACTGTATTTTGTCTATACTTTTTTGAAAAATAAAAATAAAATTATCATTTGCAAAAAAATATTTCTAAAATTTCTAAACAGGAAAAAATTGATGTTTATGATAACAGTTTATGATAACAGAATTAATTTCTCCTTTTGAAAAAGAATTTTATGTCATGATCATACAGATATTCGAACATAATGGTGATTTGTTGAAGGGATGAGTGTTGTCCGATATTTGATATGAGTGACGGCACACAGCTTGAGATACGAAGTTGATACTTCTCGTAACGTTGCCTTGTGGCTCGGGGATTTACGACCGGCTGGAAGGAAGCAGACAGGCGAATTGTTCCTCCGGGAGAAAGAGAAACGAGAGAGACCGACATTGTTTGTACATCTACCTCCGGCTCTCTCCGACCGAGAGAATTATCGCTGTAATTTCGATTGGACCTCAATCTTTAGCGCCTTTCATCAGGGTGGTGTGTTTGTCGCAATACTTTGCAATACATGCGTACTACGGTCGAAAGGACATTCTGGTTGCAAAAAGCTTTTGATTCTAAATATTTATTTATTTATTTCTTTAGAGAAATTATACTTGGAATTTAAACTTAAATTTGCTAGGAAATCTAATTTTCGGATAAAAAGTGAACATTATTAGTTATGGAAATATTATAGGGGTGTTAATCTCTTGCGTAAATAGGGCGAGTATTTTATGTTAAGATTAGATTAGAAAATAATGAATATGAAATTCGAGGTGTCATCAAGGAAGATTTAAGAAGCCAAGTTTATCAAAATTTCTTGCCCTGCATTGAAATTCATGTCGTTCTGAGCGAATCACGTGATTACGATACGCTTAGAAAGCAGAGAAGTTTTGGGCAATGTTCAAAGTTCACGCGCAAATGTGATCGTTCATCTTGTGCTCCGATGTAAGAGTTGCACCAGGTTGTTACTGCAGGTTATATACCCGCCTGCAGATTGTCTCCCAAGTAATTCGCGAGTACGAAAGCAGGTTCGCACATTATATTTTCATCATCCGCCCTCGAATTTAACTCGGGCCAAGCGCACATTGTTTGATCTACGGAACAGCTTCGATAGTATCTGAGAGATATAAGCTCCTTCGTATATTTCTTGCATCGTGAAAGTCACGATATGCATCACGAAGTAATATATGGCCGCGGAAGAGAAGAGACGCGAACTCGTGCGCGCGGAAATACATCGTCAGCTCATACAATATAGCCGCTATTTTTTACATCGATATACCTACATGTTTACAATTTTTTTTGGTGACAGCCATAAAAAATAACTGCAATCTTTTTAATGGCAATAATATCTTTTAAAATAAAATTAACAGTTTTTTCAAAATTTTAATTTAATTTTATATTGCTAAGATATTTAGTTCAATTAAATATTTTAAAATCATAAGTGTTATTATACATAAAATTTCTGTAAAAAAACGATTAATTTGAAAATGATCCGAAAATTTATTATTATATTATAATTTATTACTTAAATACACGAAAAGAATGATTTTAATATTTGATATTAAATATCAAAAATTTAACGAGCGTTAACGAGGCTTAAATATACAAATTCTTTGCGTCAATCAGACTCTCAAGATCTTGGCTGGCGATCTTGGCTCTGCTCTTACACGCTCTGCGTGTAAGGGAGACCGAGGATAGTAGATTCATTTTTCAGTTTCGAATTTTTACAGACAAAATTAAGAGACTTATTGAAAAAATGAATTCTACACCAGTTACTACATACATTTGACTATCTAATAATATTTTAATGATAAGAAAAAACTGATAACTAATATAAAAAAAAGCATTTTTCTAATGCATTCCATCTGATTGCATTAGCCCCGGGACTGGGGTAAGATGATTAATGGTATGGAGTAATTTAATTAACATTATTAAAATGAAAGTTAATGTATACTTAATCTTTACATATCAACGAAGTTTTCATAAAAATGTATTTTAAACATAAACGTGTTTATAAAACTTTTACAAATATAAACGTGTTTATAAAATTTTTATAAAAATGCATTTTAAAACATATTCATAAAATAAAAAAAGTATAACTTTATATTTTGTTATTAGACTAAATAACAATTTATCTAATCCGAATCGTTATCCGAATTATAATTATAATAAATTAACATAATAAATTATCCTTTATTTAGAATACATGTTCACAAAATTAACCTTTTAATTATTCTTAATGTTTTCACATTATTATTACTACTTCTATTACACTTAAAAGTAATTTTACAAAAGAAAGAAGGATATATAAACATATTTCATATACAATTATATACAATTTATTATATTATGTATGTTTATATATATATATATATATATATTGATATATATTTATACATATTTATGTATGAAAAAATTCTTATACACATAATTGAACTATTATTGTATATTTTTATTATTAAAATTCATTAAAACTACAAAAATTATTGCATTATAGATGCATTTAAAATAAAAAAGAATACTTTAAATTCTTTTGAATGAAATTTCAAAGAGAGTGAAAATACAGCTATATATGGAACAGAATGAGATCGATTTAAAAAAGATAGAGAACGATTGAAAACTATAGTATTTTTATCAATTTGTATCGTTTTTCTGTAAGTTTGTATCATTTTCTATTGTTAATCTTGCGAGAGCATCACGATTGATCGGATATAAATCCTATCATATTTTATTGAATTTTATAAGATTTGTACAAGATTCCTATAAGATCTGATTCAAATTAGTGAATTTACAAACCATATTCAAAACGATAGGATTTTTCTATCGTTCTCTATCGTCTTTAATAGGGCGTAGCGAATGACAGATTTTCTAATCTAACAAACTTTAACGATTAATATTTTGATTCGCAAGGCAGAATAATACTTCTTTTTGCTAAATTCATTTCGAGCAAAAACATGTCGAATAAGCCTAGTTTTATCGAGATTGGACGTGAGGGAATCAAACTTATAACATTTACTACTGAGATAAATCTCTTTACCTAGGAATGAAATATTGCCATTCTTTTTCAAGAAGTGAAACACTTTTTCAAATACTTTTTTCAAAACTGATTGTATTTTCACTCTCTTATAGTGAGATTTCATTCCAAGAAGTTTAAGAGTAGGTACTATCAGAATCGTCACTAAATTAGTCGTATAGTGTCCCATGTTGTGATGGGTCCCATCCGTTAATTTTTTAAAAACATTAACATTATACGATAACAAAGAAGATAAACAAAAAACCTATTGGATTTTATTAAATAAGAACTACATTTACTATCTAAATGGAAATCAAATATCTCAAATTACATACGATTGTAGAACAAAAACTTTAAGAATAAAAACTTATGTGTACGATTTTTTAAAATTGTAGCCTAATTTCTAATACAGAGGTATCCGCTTCGAGATCTCACAGCAGATTGAGTGGTAGTCGTTGCTGTGTGTTCAGATACGTTATACGCGTGTCTCGCGATTTGTTTATAACACCTCGATTACATCTCTATTTACCCCTATAGTTTATTGGTCCCGGTCTTCCCTACACAAATGACACGTTACACTATGAAGTTAAAACAGTGAGATTTCATTGTTTTACACATTCAATTATTCTACCTTCTCCCTTGCACATCCAAGAATTATCTTACATTTCCAAAGGTTGTACTAAAAAACAAGTTTTTGGAGAACGACCATTAAATGGAGATTATGAAAACATTAACATTAAGTTAAATTATTTAAAAATTTACATCAGAATTTATTACATTTTCAATATTAAGCCAATATTGGGAGCTCCCAATATTGGCTATTTTTTTTGTTTGCTTAGGAGGAAAAAATCTTCACCGGCTCACCATCCGGGATCCAAGGAGAAATTAACCGGATGGCTGATCCCCTGGATGTGCAGGATTCGATGCGCCTGCATCCCCGGATGGGGATAGCAGATACATCGCCTACCTGTTAAAACTCCCCCTATATGGTATTACCGCCAGACCATTTGAGTGCACCCCGGAATCGCCTACCCGGCATTTCGACAGGGCGCACAAGTCACGGAGCCAAGCTCCTTCCACAAGTGTCCAGTGTACACCACAATAAATATTAATTAATCTAACTATATTTACAATCTAACCTAGGTATATATTTACACCTATGTATCTATTTACACCTAATCGTCAGCATCTGAAGAGGGCAAAGTAGTGCTTGTTGTCTCTCCAGAGCCCGATATTCACACTTGACTATCTCCTTCTTCCTCATTATCGTCTCGCAAAAATTCACGAGAGCTGTCCAATGGGAAAAATCCAGAGCAGTCCTCACCACTGCGTTATAAAACCTGTACACAGGGCTCAAATCCAACGCCTCGAAAAACTCATTTTGCTCCTCAGCCCAAGATGGGTAAAACAGCAGTATGTGCATCATGGTGGGCACACACCCGAGAGTGTCTGAGCCTGTAGAGATAGGCCTTAAAGCATCCATCCTTAAAGCATAATCCGTTAATATTTGGATCATGCGATACATGAGGCTACCATATGTACGCTCCACCCAAGCATCGATTTGTTTGCATAAGGTATCCCTAACCGCCGCACCAGATGCCTCCGGCGGAAGGCTCAATAAGTATTGACGCTATAGAGCGCTATATAAGCGACGTTACTTTACTTCCCATAACAGAGATTGAGCCCTCGGTGTAAAATGTATCCATCTCTCTGTACAATCTACCTCCTTCGCCAAAATAGATGTCGCCTCGTGAGAGGTGCGATATTTCCTGATGACTCAGGGCAACGAAAGTCGTCGCTGGAGCCGCTCCACACTTTGAAAGATTTCAATAATGTATCTCCAGTGATTTGTGTCTAAATCGGGGCTCCGTACTGAATGACCGACATAACTACCATCGTGTACACGCGGCGCCTGCCAATATTGGCCAGCTTATCTAAGGCCGCGGCCATTCTTCAAGCCTTAGGGAGGAAGAAATGAAAGTGATCCCGTAACTCGAATCCAGAATAAGTCCCAGATATTTCAAGACCTCATGGGCATCATCCTTCCCTCCATTCCTATCCGAAGAGAAACGTTCGGTATGTCATCGCACATAATGCGACTATCTCCGTCTTGCCGATAGATACCGTAAAATCAAGGTTCAATGGCTCTGATCACCTGGCTATCTCTAGCTCAGCGTAGAGGAGAATCTTTTCAAATGAAGGACTTTATCATTAGCAGGATATCGTTCGCGTAAATGATGGAGCAGCCCACCGGCAATCCAACCAATCGAATCATACTCTATGTTCTACAGGATCGGTTCTAAAATCCCTATGAAACATCACACGTCATTGGCGACCTTACAAAGGAATCCTCGCGGTCGATGTATGTGAGATACCTGTCAGATAGGTAATCTTCGATGACACCCCTGAGGTACTCCGGGACCTCCTTGGCCTCCAAAGCAGAGTGGATAACCGGCCATGGGAGAGAGTTAAAAGCGTTAGCGATGTCTAAAAATATCATCAACACCTCCCTCTCATTCCACATGCCGTCATCCATCCATTCCCTCAGTCGCCACATCATCAATAGTGGATCGGCCAGTGTGAAAACCAAACTGGTTATCCGCAATCCTGCCCACTAAGTCCAAGTGTCATTGTAATCGACAGTATAGGATCTTCTCGAATAATTTGCCCGTCTCGCTCAATAGATAAATAGGCCTACATAAGAAGAGGGACAAGTCCAGCTTATTCGGTTTCTTGAGTAGGACCAGGTCTTGCGACCTTCCACTCAGAAAAGAAGCGATCCTCCTCAAGAAAGGCTGTGAACGCTCGCGCTCGTAAGATAGTGAGCGACTGCACAGCCATCTTTAAGACTCGCTCAGCTATATCATCCCGACGTTTTTCCAGACGGTATTCTCTTGTATGTTTCAATAACCTCTTCTCCAGTTACAGAGAAGTCTTCCTGCCACAGAAAGGGAACTGATTTCGTATCAGCCGGCGATTGCGGAAAGAAGATCCACACGATCTCCGAAACAGTCTCCAGGAGGAGCGCTCCAATCATCGAAGATGTACCTGCTGAGAGCCTGCCCATTACAGTTCTGTAGGGCATACCTCCACCTCGAGCATCTCTAATAGCTCCCTCCAAAGGCGTGACTTGGAGCATCAAATGGCTTTTCTTAGAAAAAATGGCTCTCCTTCTAGCCTCTCCATCCAAAGGACCTATTTTCCTTCGGATTGAGCCCGCCTGCGAATACGCATAGGGCGCCGTTAATAATGATTGCAATGGGCATAAAGTTTAGAAATTCATTCCGTCAATAGAAACAGATCTTCTTGGCATAAATAAATAGGTCCGAGATTTCCTTTAGTGACTCATCAATCAATCTCGTGTGATCGTTGCAAGTGCTTCCCATCAATGGCGGAGTCTAGATTTTTAGCGACGCACCCGCCTTCAACAAGCCATTGACTCTCCCATCAATCATCCTGGGAAAGTGTTTCCCAGACGCATGCCTAACCAGGGGACTAGTAATGGGAGTCCTTATCTCCATAAATATATATCTATGATCCGATAGGGACTCCATACGCCAGTCCCGAGTATGCTTGGTGGCATTGGGAGTAGTCCAAGATATATCGATGCAAGAGTCGCCCCTCTTGCGTCAACGGGACGAAGTCCCTATTAAGCAGATAGAGCCTCAGTCTGCCCGATCAGCAAAACATTCGTTTCGAGCAAAACTTTCTCTCTGGGATTTACTCTGCCCCTATTCCATAGATGGGAGCGAGCGTTAAAATCACCCAATATGTATGGGTCTACCGACGTACTTGGAGATATATGCGTCCAAGCTCAAACTCATAAGTCTATTGGGAGAGAAGTAGCAGCTAAAGATCACTACTCCCCCCCCCCTTTACTTCACCGTCACATAGTTCATGCCACGTTTCAATGCGGAGCACGACAGGTTATAGCGCGACCACTGTGATGGCGGAGGCACGTCCAAGAAGCATCATCTCCCGTCGGAGGGAATGGGACTCAGATAGAGCCACGAGTCCCAGACCCTCCTCCTCGCAAATCCGCGTAATTAAGTTTGACGGGATTGGCTATGTGTTGATTTTTCAATATTTGGCTAATATTGGCTATACATTGGTTTTCCAATATTGGATCAAAATTGGGGATCATCAAAATTATTATTATACATATAAAAAGAATCTGAAGCATGATGAGCGATGCTGCAAAAAATTTTAATATCTAGCAGCCAGCTTTGAACACGTAATTATTTTGATAATCTAACAAAATGATTTTCAAATCTGTGTACTTATAGTTATTTTTAGATATTTTTACAGAATCTTATTTTTTAGAACATTATTTTAGATATTTTTACAGAATTTTTTTTTCGTATAAAAAAAAAAATAAAATCACTTTGCTCGAAAAAAAGGTTAATAGCGATAAGGTAACGGAGCAGATGCATTAGTGAATATATTTGATCTGATTGAGAATGGAATATCAATCATTCCATCACTGTTAAGATCTGATGCAGCGCACTCAATGATATATTCACCTAAATCCTTTTTGCAAATGCAGCCTCTTCGCTGACATTTCTTATCGAGAGTAAAGCAGGAATTCGATATTTGCATTTGCATCATGATACAATGTCTTGATGTTTTACGCTGGTGGTATATCATGTTCTCAAAGGTGTGGTTACATTCTAAGACGATGTCTCATGTCGTTATCCAAATACCGTATCGTTATTGTTCGCCTAGAGCGACGAACTGTTTGAGACCGATCCCAGGAACTTCGAGGAGACTCAACAAGGTGAGCGTTCATGTGTGGAGCACTATAAGCTGTTTATTCAATAGCGTATTACATTCTACGCCAAAGATTGAAATTAATTTTTTAATTAATTGTAAGTATTGAAAAAGATAAATCATTGAAAATAAATTCTAGTTATATAAATGATTAAACGTATGATAAATAAATTTTTCAGAAAATACACGATGTTTGTAAGAAAATTTTTTCTTTTTTTTATTTAATTTCAAGTAGATCTTTCTTCTAAAGAATTTCATTTTGAGATATGCTTCAAAAATATTATCAATATTTTGCTATAAAATTTTAGTGATAAACTTACGTGAAAAGAAAATTGATCAAGAAAAATTAAATTGTAACTATTGACTTTTTTGTAATTTAATTTTTATTTTCTTCAAACTAGAATTTGAAATAATCTCTATTTAATTTAGAAGAAAGACAGTACGAAATTTGTTATCTACTCACGTTCCTGAATTAATTATTTGTACTTTGGAGAAAAAATTCTTTTTAAAATTCACAGAGGAGTTTTTTAAAAAAAGACTTTTTTTCTTATTTTAAATTCATAACGCATTTTCAAAGTTTTATCCTTTCATTCTGCTGCACTTTGTATGGCGCGGCACTCATCGCTGCTAACCGATCGGTGTATAACGTGAAGTCGATGAAGCAGAAAAAGGATCTAAACGAGTATGATCGGATTCGATAGAGGATGACAGGGCTCTTGAGTACATCCAGCACCTAGCTTGTTTTCCTATCTCGTGACTCCGAGCTACCGGTCAACATAAAATGTTTCATTGCGGCTGCTTTACATAGTCGAACCCTCCCCCCCCCTCTGCTCTCCCGTCCACAACGGCTCCTCGATGTTCGTTCTCGAATCGGCGACGGCGCGATGTACTCACGAGATTTACCTCGTACTTTGTCTTACTTAAGCTTCCTTGTGTGTTTCCAGTAAATTAAAAGACTTTATCGTTCACACCGCGCGAGCGTTCCGTTCGGCATACGTCTGTTTGCGATAAAGTATAGTTATAATGACAAAAGGATATATTGTGTGATTCGTTAGTGATTTTTATTAGTTTTCACTTTCAAAGAATTAAAAGATGTACTCTTCGCGTTTGCTTCATATTGTGATAAAATTCAAGAAAGATGAATTTTTACAAATTCTATTGTTTATTAAATTGCTATTACTTTAATGTTTCAAATGTATTATATTATTTTGTAAAGGAAAGAGACAAGTAACATTCAAGATTAATTAAGCATGCATACTGTATTCTGAAATATAAATATTAACGCTATATATGACATAAGTAATGCGCCTGTAATTTGAATTTTTAATTAAAATGCATGAGCTATGTATATCTATTAGTACAAAGTTATATAACATAATATTCAGGTAATTAGAGACCTTGTTAGTTGTACGTTACGCGGAATTATACAAAGAACATAAATCTGTGTCATGTCAGAGTATCTTAACTTTAATGCCTTAACGATTAAGATATAAACTTCTTCCCCGCAAAGTCAACAACAGCTGGGTTTAAATTACGGTGTTAGAGATGCGAATCTCGTGCTTGTTGTCGGGAACATAAAGCACGATGCATTTTACATGCAAGCGTTGGAGCACACAGAAATCGATAATATTTACTATAAATTAGCAACTTTATAATGACAGCGCAAAGCTTTGGTCCGATATTAATTCAATTTTCGCACATTGATAATGATTAATGATTAGAATTTATACATTTAGAGATAATACAGAAAGTTTCCTTTCTCCTCTCCGTTGATAACAAAATTATTCTAATTTCAAGAAAAAAGATTTTATGTTTATTAAGAAATCGGAATAAAAAAAATGATTGATTTGATGCGATTTATAGCTATAGATAGCAATCAATTTGGAATATCGATCCAACAAAAGAGTATCCTTCGTGGTATAGGGTACCATAATGGCACGCAATCGTTCACACAAATCTTCTGCGAGACAAATCCTTGTGCCTTTGTCCATCGGACAATCCTCGACAGCTGTGCCTGACGGGTAATCAACTTGCATAAACACGCATGCATATAGCTTATGCACGTAGACGAGGAGCAAGCGGAGTGTCATGAGGGATGCTCACCGTTGCAACTGATGTGGATCGACCGAACTGGATGCGAATCGGCGATGCGCATTCAATTGCAGGAATTATGATTTGATCACCGAAATATAATATATATAGGCTGCA
>Ga0157363_1007170_pt1 | contig 10542 bp, 2 predicted proteins | sample AttsexASBM1_FD_111477 | JGI IMG/M metagenome (GOLD analysis project Ga0157363, IMG submission 111477) | Fungus gardens microbial communities from leaf cutter ant in Ribeirão Preto, State of São Paulo, Brazil - Atta sexdens ASBM1 | ecosystem: Host-associated > Fungi > Mycelium > Unclassified ...
TATATAATTTTTAAGTTCCAAATTATTTCGTTTTTTATTCAGCATTAAAGATGAATTATTTTATATTCATCATTTTAGCTCAACCATGTTAAAAGTTTCAATTATTTTATTCTTACGATTAACATGCGTTTAATAAGATTTTCTTAATTTATAATTTGGAATTGCACTTTATTGTTATCTTATCGTTATTTGATCCAATGTTTTAAAACATTGGATCAAATAATTAAAATTCTTTTGTTTTTGTTGTTTGTACAACATCAAATCTGCAAATCTGATGGTGGACTTCTCCTTAGACATGCAAAGAAGTACAATTTTGATTTTTGTATTGCTGAAGAAGATTCTAAAGTGAGTCGAAACGTACAATGATAATTTGAATAAAAATTTAAAATTAAACTTTGCTAACTACGCTGACTTTTATTCCTGATTTTTGGATTCTTTTTCGATTTAAATTTGGGAGAGTCTGTAAGAAGATTACATTATTATTAATTTCAATTAATTATTTCATAAGAAAGGATCCGTGCAAATCTCATGAAAATTGAATTTCGAAAATTTGATATGTTGTAGATCTTGTCGTCCTGATAAAAAATCTTCATAGGTTTGACTTCCTATAATGAATCGTTTGATCTCTACGAATCATTTTTTAAAATGGACTGATAAAACTTTTATTTTCAACGAATACGGTGCATTCCTCATTATTTGCACTTTCTATGTATATTTTTAAGTAAAAGATTATAAGGATAATATTCTGATTGTTTCTCACAAATCGGGATGCTTTGATTATTGTGAATTTCTTCGTCTGTCATAAATCGGAATGATTGATTATTATTAAAGTTGGGAAATAACTAATTGTAACTAAGTTACAGTTATAATTACTTTCTTCAGTAACTGTAACTTAATTTGGTTCCTTTTTTCCATCTGTAACTGTAACTTAACATAGTTACACTTCTTCCAATAACTAGTAATTTAACAGTTACCTTTACAGTTACTTTACAGTTACTTTACATTTTTAATTTATTTGTCAATTTAATGTGTCAATTTAATTAGTTAAATCTGAATACTGATTAAGGCTGCAGTCTACTTGATGCTACAAATGCTTCGAAGTATTTTTTGATTAATCAGTTTGTCAAATTCTCTCTTTCGATTGATTAATCAAATGCTTCAAAGCATTTGTAGCGCTAAGGGTGCGTTCCATTTAATATACGCTTAATATACGCTATAATTTAACACTCTCATGTATCATTTCATTGTTTAATGTTTGTAAACAACAAGGATAAAATGATACTTGCGAGCGTTGCGGAACGCACCCTGTGTTTTGGAATGCAGCCTGGAACATTTTATTATTTCTGTCTGTTATTTGAGTTATCTCGCTTATTCCCGCGAAATTAAAGGAATTTTTTAATAAAATTGTATTGTAAACATAAATTATTTTTTTTCTTTAATAGCCCTAATGATATCGACGTCACTCATATTGTTTTGTAATGATAACAGAAAAGTAATTGAAAAGTAACTGAAAAATTATTTTTGTAGTAACTGTAATTAATTGTAACGAGTTTTAATTTTTAGTCTCGGTAACTTGGAACTGTAACTGGTTACTTTTGAAAAAAAAGAAACTGTAAGTAGTTATTTTTCAGGGTTGTTAGCGTTACATAAAAAAGTAACGAAGTTACTGATTTATTGTTTTAAAAATAAATAAAGGACAAACAGGCAATTGAGAATTGACACAGTACACATAATCGATGCGTAATTCGCTTCGAAAAAGCTTTATCTTACATGAATAAAATAAAATTGTACATGTTTCGGCTAGTTTTCTAGCCTTCTTCAGCAAAAGAACGATGAAAAGTCTTGATCCATGAAATTGTAGATGAAAACTTATATATTGTAAAACTTAGATGTTATAAAAATTAACATAACTGGGTCGTAATCATTGTGCAATAACCCTTACTCCGAAACGATTAGAGAATTGTTCTCACCAGTTGCAAGGCTGGATGGTAGTAATGACTAAAACCTTTAAATTTATAACTAAGTAGAGTTATAAATGAAAATTTAATAATTTAATAACTGTAAAAACCAACTTACTTCACGATGTAAAACAAAATTCGCATGTAGAATAAGTAACGAAGTTACATTAAGTAATGAAATTACAGAAGTTGTTAATATAAAAAATAAATCACTGAGTAAAATTATCAAATAATATAAAAAACAGTGTTAACACACCATTGTTTGTAATGATTAAAATAAATTAGATGTCAAAAGACTGTTACGTGTGAAAGTTCAGATTCAACTGACATGTGTGATTTCTCAAATCAAAGTCAGTAGAATGTCGCAAACAAATTATACTATATTAAATAAAATAGTATATGTAAGCTATGCTTAATATATGTGTTCTCTCTATTAAAGACTTACTTTTTTTAGTAACGAATAAATAATGAAGTTTACTTTTCCTGAGTAATAGTAACGATATCAATTAAATCACAATTTTTAAGAACTAATAATGAAATTTTAAATAAAATAAAATAACGTTATTTTTTTCGTTATTTCGTTGATATAGAGTTATTTTAAGGCGCGTTCACACCTTGGCAGAAAAGCAGAAAGTAGAATAATAGTGGCCAATCAGAACTCGCGCTGGTAGTAAATAGTACGAAGAGCCGAAATTGTCGACATTGCCTAAAGGATATATTGAACAACAATTACCTATTATTAAACAAAAATTTAAGATTCAACGACAAACTAATTATAATTTGAAGTTAAGATATATGTGCTAATACAAATTAAAATATATATCATAATATAGAATTAATAAGGAATTAATAATATATAAAATAAAACAAAAATATATGCTAAAAAATTATTTGTTCTTAGTTATAATTTACGTAAATGCAATCATTTTTTTAAAATAATGAAAAAAGTAACAATTTTTAGAATCGGTAAACGAGTAATGAGTAATGAAGTATTTTTTACTGCAAAAAACGGTAATTGTAACTGTTATTTTTACAAGTACAATAACTTTCCCAACTCTGTTAGTTCCCTCGCCTTTCAGAAATCGGGATGCTCTTGATCATTGTGAGTTTTATATTACAAGATCCAATAGAAAAATGAATTTTTATTATTAAAAGAATATAATTTTCTTACAAGAAAAAAATATTTAATTGATAAGAACTAATAGTATGAATGCAATTATAAAAACAAAAAAGAAGTAAGCTATTGTGAAAAGTAGCTCTAAAAAGAACTGTTTGTAAAAATAGTTGTGAAAACAACTGATTTAAAAAGTAGCTCTAAAAAGAATTAATAGATCGCAGAAGTTCAAACACGATCTCGGGACGCGCACAAAAATTCGTTGCGTACAAGCCAAATATTCGCTGAAATGAGAAAGCAACATTTCGACTGGCGAACGGTCTACTCAATATAAACAAAGCGGACAGCAGTTCTTCTCGCGCCCTATATTCGTGCCCAAAATTCTGTGCCTTAGACATGAAACAACACAGAGTTGACTTAAATCTCAGAAATCAAGTTATCGACTTCGATGTCCTTATAGCCTTTTTGTGAGAAACAATTAAGTCAATATTATCCTTATAACTTTTTTATTTAAAAATATACATAGAAAGAGCAAATAATGACATAGAAATACACCGTACTTGTTGAAAATAAGATGGATATACGAGAGTTTTTGGGATTGCTGATTACAATTCCAACAGAAATACAAAATCTCAAAGTCAGAATTACAAAATCTAAAAAGGAGGATCCAATATAGTGACTATTTCTAAATTCGAATTCAAATTGCATAAAAATAAGTATCCCCAAAAATCCTCCAATTATATCCAATTATATCCAATTTCATGCAAATTTAACAAAAAATTATGAATTTAGCCTAAAATAGTCATTATATTGGATCTGCCATTTTGAATTTTGTAATTCTGAACACAGAACATCAGAATCAGCGACTTCGAAAATCCATAAATGATTTATGATTTCAATAATTTGCTTAAAAAAAAATGTGCCCCTCAAATAAAAAATGTTCCAAAATTTAAAAAATTTCCTTCGAAATACTAGCGTGCAGAAAATTCAGAAAAAAATATATATTATAATTTCAGATATGGAGTACACGCATAAAAATTTTCAAAACTCTAACACTTCACATTTAAGGATAGCCGAATTTATTCTGAAAAAAAAACGAGTTTTTTTTAAATTAATTTTGTTTATAATGAAATTACAGATAAATAAATTAACGTAATTTTTCATGAAAATTGCATAATTTAAATTTTTAAGAAGTACTCATACAAACTGCAAAATGGATCAGAAATATGAAAAAAACTAAGAACAAAAAGATGGGACACATACGTTTCATTGCCTCTCAAAGAATTAAAAAATCCATTTTTTATACATAGTTTTTTAAAGCAACTATGTGTTTTCTTTCTACCAACTGATTCATCTCATTATTCTGTTCATAAAAGTATTAAGGTACAATTATTAAAAAATTAATAGTTTACGAGATATTAGGTGTGGGAAAAAATTCGTGGCGTTTTTCCCATTAGATGGCATTAAAAAAACGCCACGAACTTTTTCCCACACTTAATATTTAATATGTCAACTTAATATGCCAACAAGTGACAGAATAAAGTATAAAATATCTCGTGGTCAAATTATTGATTTAATTATATCACTTAATCTTAATATTTTTATATGCAGAATAATTAGAAAAACCGTATTGTGTAAAAACAATCATATAATTCCATTAAAAAAATAGATATTATGATTTTCATATCTTTTTAGCGCGTTCATCTTGAAGAAAGACAATAAATGACCAAAATACATCCCTCATGGAATTTTTGTTTACTTTTCCTTCTATTTTTAAAAACAGGCGAATTATTCAGATCTGTTTTAAATGCCTCACCCTATGTGTGTGCGTGTGCGTGTGCGTGTTACAATCAAAAAGTAATTAAAAATAATAAATTAAATAAAATTTATAAAAACTGATATTTTCATTTATACAGTACGTATTTCAGATTATTATAATAATTATTTAAAAAATTGATTTCTTCGAAACTGGGTCAATGGCTGAAATGGACACATATCTTTTTTTTTTTGCTTAAGAACAACCTGTAAAAAGCGCATCAAAAATTCTCGACCCCATCACCTGGTGTCCCCTTGTGAGTCGAAAAATCCTTTATCATTTTGAAATTTTCGCTATAATTAACAAGATATTAATTACAAAATATCATTGAATATTGGTTTTCAATAAATTTTATTCAAGTACGTGTATATCAACTTTACAGAAAAACAGTGCGATAAAAATTGTTTATTTTCTTCTAATAAAGTTCTAAAAATTTTTTAAGAATTTTTTAATACCGCATGTTTTTATATTAGTAAAAATAAGAAAATGTAGTACTAAAAAGTTGATAAAAAATTCTAAAAAAATTCTTAGAGCTGTAGGAGAAAAAATAAATAATTGTTACCGCTTGCTGCTTTTTTATAAAGTTGATAATACTTGAGTAAAAAATTTAAATTATTGAAGATGAATATTCGGCAAATTTTAGTATCTCGTTAACTATTGCGAAAATTGCAAAATGGTAAAGGACTTTTCAATTTAGTCCGCTCTATCAGCATACGAAATATTTGGCGGTCATTTTGGGATACCCTGTACATGTTTAATCGTAAAATTTCGCTATTATGTTATATCCGTCATTTTTATTTGGACATCAGATTTATAATGTAATTACCTTTCAAATCTATATATACAAAGTTTGATGTAATTTCTTTATTTAGAACTCGAATTTTCTATTTATGCATTCTTCGATTTCTGCTCCATTATACAACGTATGGATTTCACTCTAAATTATTGTAAATGTAGGTGATTTGGAATAATGTAGGTAACTTGGGACAGCATGTATTTTTGTTAAATTTAATTATGGTATTCATATGTGATCCATTCATGTGTGATTGAATTTAACAAAAGTACATGCTGTCAAGTTGCTCTCAAGTTACCTACAATGTCTCAAGTCACCTGCATTTGCGATACTTTTACATTCATGTAAAGTAAAATGGCTTTAAGGGGATGCTGAAATGACCAAATTGTGGGGACATTGCAGATCGATATAAATCTTCGAATATACTATTGATTCAAAAATTCTTTTACAGGATTAAAATAGACGCAAAATTTGATGGTGCAGTGGACTTTATACTAAAATCGAAAAAAAAAGTTAAAAACTTACATTTTTTTCAACTCGTAGAGTTGTTATCTGGTAGATGCTTCTTTAATGCAAATGTTTTACGGCTCCTATGGACAAAACGACAATGCAGCAACCAACATTTTACGTGCACAAACAATACTGAGTTCATGAAATTAAGATTAAAAGCAATAAATGATTTATTAAGACCGTAATGTGAATAATATGAGTAATGTGAATAAGATTAAAAAAGCTTAAAAAGAAAGATTTATATCAGTCTGCAAATTATACATGCATATGAATTATCATAGAGCTTATATTACTGGAGGGAGAATGCTCTATCCAAGCAATGAGTGGAAAGTAGTGTGAGCAAGATCTGAGAGACAGAAGATGTATATTCTATCCTGCTCAATAACTTTTCTTTTTTCTGCGCATATGCCAAAGAGGATAGAAGTGGATAAAAAATATTTCTATCCTTTAGATCTTGCTCATAACTCAACGTAAATATTCCCTCTCCAGTAGTGTAAGTTCTATAATATAAATGCTGAGAGACTTGAAATGGTAAACAAAGTAATAATTATGTCTAATAATAGATGCTCGTTCTTGCAAGAGATGGCATTGCAATATGTTAGAGTGGCTGCGTTCGGCAATGTCGCTCGGGTGCCTTTGATGCCTTGGATTCATCATTTTATCCTTGTTTAACATTAATGTGTCCGAGCGACATTGCCGAATGCAACTATTAAAGATAATAATCAGAATTTGGCGAAAGCAATCATTTCTGATTGATTCTCCATTTTGATCCATTCGGTATTCTTCGGATAGCTTTGTACGTTTTCCTTGTCAGAAAATGAGTGCGAAGAAAAGAAAAAGATAAATAGCTACAAGTAAATGAATAAAAAATCTATTTATGTCAAAGAGATTAGAAATCGCTTCGAGATTTTGAACAAAGAAAAAAATTAATAAATTACAATTGTACAATTCGGTCAATTGATCAACTCGATGGGTTTCTTCAGGTATTGTCCTCACGTATTGTCCATCACGTATTCTAACAGTGCGCCCTTTTCCATTCCTCGAACGTTCGATCTAGAGATACTATGTCTATGTTACAGAATCTCTATTAAATAAAGACAGATGAATGCATTTGACACACAACGATATATAATAAATATAAGAAATGAATAAAAGATATCACTATTATCGAATTTGGAATTAAAAAAAGTCTGTATTGCATGATGTAAAAATACCAGATGTTTCGTTTCCGTAGTTGTACAATAGTAGCGTGAAAAAATCGGGCAAAAATTTAATTGGCTGTTCCAATATATGTCAGCGCTATTATTACGCAGGAAAGTCAATTTGGGTAAAAATTTGATTGGTTGTTTTTAGTATTATTATGTTATCGCCATTATGCACAACGGAACATCTGAGGTTTGTTCGCATCGCATGCTCTAACATACTCTAAAATCCTCTCCTATCATAGCATTTATTCATTCTAACGCGCTCGTTGAAGTGAATAGCAGCAGAAGCACATTGGAATATGCTGAAACATACGACGCGAACAAATTTCTGATATCCTTACATGATCTGTACTATCAATCTCGATCAAGTTCAGCCGTCGCTCCAGCATCTCCTTAATTTCTTTAGGCATGGTCCGTTCTCTGGAAGTCAGTTTAAATTAATCTTCTCGTTAAATTCTTTTGTCACGTTGATTCTCAGACTGATCACTCGAAGAAATAATTTCTTAGACGTGATCTAGATCCCGGAAATCATTCTCTGACATGAAAGATACTCGAACTTTGTTTCATGCAAAGTTCGCAGCTCTTCAGGATTCTCAAGATCTCTCCTCCTGAGAATAGTTCTTCCGCGGTTGAGGACGCGTTACGAGTTTATGACATACGTGATCCAATCGACAGTTTTGGCCACCCGATGATAGATCCCTGGTTGGCCTGGCTGTGCGCAGGAATAACCTGCGGACACAATGCCGATGAGGTACCATCGACCAGTTTTTTCTAACATTAACGGACCTCCACTGTCACCCTGAAATTTAAATATACTTTTTGAAAAAACGTATTCGCGAAGAAGAGATAGGAGAAAAGGGAAACGGAACGACAATTCATCGTTCAAACAGTACGCACCCACGATGACGAAAGCGCTTACCTGACACGAATCCTTGCCGCCGCTGCGATAACCGGCACACATCATCTCGTCATGAATGACGACGTTGATGCCATTGGACCGATGCCACCGCTCACAGAGACGATTATCGATCACGGGCACGTCTACCGCTTGCAATGTTTTTGGCCGTAATCTAGAACCTAAATAAAATAATTCGTATAACGAGACAATTAATAAAAAGTAAATGGCTGCGTTCAGTAGAGAAAGCAGCTTTACAACTGTTCTAAAATTCTCGAATATAATTGATTTATATATTTAGATCCAGTGAGAAACTAAGGGCAAGATCAATTATATTAAAGAATTTTACAACAGTTGCAAAGCTGCTTTTTGTGCTGAACATAGCCAATGATGACAAGATTATTTATAACAAATCAATATAAAGTTAAATGTGGGACACACTTTATTTCTCTCTTTGAATGTGTATGCATGTAAGTCATTCTGTGAAATTTTTTTCTAAAATTCTTTATAATATAATATTTCAGAATTATTTTTCAGAATTTCTGTATAATTTTATAACTTTCTAAAAAATTTCTCAAATCTTTTTAATTGGATCACTTTTCAGAAGTACTTGAGAAAATAAAAAATCTTTTACATAATTCTTTCTATTATATTTATAATAAAAAATCTTTTATATAATTCTTTCTGTTATATTTATAATAAAAAATCTTTTATATAATTCTTTCTGTTATATTTATAATTTTGAAATATTCTAAAATTTATAAAGTTTCTTCTCGTTAAGTTTTATTACTTTTAAAAAATATTGAAACTTTTAAAAATAATTTTTCATCAATAAACATTTTTTTTCACCAAAGTAATGCTTATTATATTAATGATACTATAAGAAATTATCTAGTAGAGCTAAAGTATTTTAATCCAGAATTTATAAGATGAGAAATGAAAAGTGAATTTAAAATTGTAACGGACGAATAAAATGATTTTTTCACTAAGTTCACCTGCTTGCAAAGCGCCCCATCCCGCAGCCCAGCCATATTGCCCTAGAAAATCTTCATTTTTCTCTGGTAAGCATATGGGCCCTATATGAGGCATATAATGAACCGGTCGATCTAATCGAAGCACAGCCACATCAAATCTGATAAACAAATGTGAGAGACGTGAAATCAATAGAATTCATGTTCTGTTCAGCATTCGAGGTATTCGTATGAGATGTTGTTAGTAATACATGCGAACACACCTGTCTGCCTGTGGCGTGAATTTGAAATAAGGATGCACTCTAATTTCTCGAACTCCAAAAGTATAAGCTGGCAGAGATTCGGTCGCAGAATTCACCACATAATCACCGAGAGTAACCTGGACTTGTCTTGCTGACGCTCTAACATTCGAAAAATTTATTAAATATTCTAATTAGTAATAATTTGCATTTAAAATTTAATACATAATTATTTTTAAATTAAATACAAATTTTTACGTTCTCGTCAAAAAGAATTCAAATAGAGACCTCTGCTAATGAGCTACTCGTATGCAAACAGATTCCCCACTCACTTTGCAACGCAATGCCCAGCGGTGACAACGTGAAATCGATTGACCAAAGTGCCGCCACATCTACTAGAACCAATCCGTATGTAAGCCTGCAAAAAAAAATAATTTTAACGATAGTTTTATCAAAATCCGAACTAAAGTCTAATACACAATTGAAAAGTACAGGCAAACAGAATAATAGATTTCAATCTATATTCGAAACATCTATCAGAATACACAGTTTCTGATAGATTGAAATTTATTATTTCCTCTTTCTATACTTTTCAATGAATATATATTAGGCTCAAGATGTCTCACATTATTGTCACATTATTGTCTGACCTGCCACGGGAAACTGCCGAAACCAGCCTCGTCACCGCCGACGATCCTCCTCTGCGCAATTTGTTTCGAGACGATTGGTATGCCGCAACCTGCAAAACACAATCACCTGGATTCGCATGCAATTAAAGTGTCGCCGTTAAAATTAATAGGATGATTGTCAGGTCTAATTATTTGGCGTGAAGATTTGCTCTAGAGTTGCCAAATTTTTCCTTCTGAAATAGACAGCAGGTATCAAATAAATTAATTCCAGAGAAACGGCAGAACTCTTGTAGCAATTAAAATATTCATATATACATGAAATAGTTGAAATAGTAACGAAAAGCGATAAACGAAATAGAGAATCCTAAATTATTCTGTGTTCTACAGAACATGGAAATTCTATCTGTCGCAA
>Ga0157363_1007173_pt1 | contig 10541 bp, 6 predicted proteins | sample AttsexASBM1_FD_111477 | JGI IMG/M metagenome (GOLD analysis project Ga0157363, IMG submission 111477) | Fungus gardens microbial communities from leaf cutter ant in Ribeirão Preto, State of São Paulo, Brazil - Atta sexdens ASBM1 | ecosystem: Host-associated > Fungi > Mycelium > Unclassified ...
CCACACACACACACACACACACACCCACACACACACACACACACACACACACACACACACACACACACACACACACACACACACACACACACACACACACACACATGTATATGTATATAATTTATATGCATAAAGAATATTTTTAAAAATATTGAAATTTTTTTTACAGCATTTCTTAAATAGGAGACATTTATGAATCTAAGATAAGTTGACATTCTAATTGCTCGACAATTGAAAGATATTGTTGCATAATTTGAGAGATCCACTGCACATTTATTCATCAGTGACTATATCGCTACTATACCAATTATTATCCTGATCATTCGAGTGTAATTAAATTCCGAGAGAGTGGAGATTAGATCGTATTAATAACTCGTGTTACTGGATAATGACAAGTAGATAACGCGAAAAACAGCGACCACCGACCATTTCGAGACGTAACGACTGTAAAATCGAGCACGGTAAATTATCGTCGAGTACCTTCATTAATGCGAAATCCATTGTGTACCCTCAATCTGCAATTCGCATGCACAATGCGATGCGAACGAAAAAATAATGCGGGATAACTCGTCTTAATAAATACAATGTCTGAACAACTGTTGCGCTGATCAGAAATATACTGTTCAAAAACGTCGATTGTAAGTATTGAGAGAAACTATTGACTACGATTCCGAACGTTAATTAAATAAAATAACTTGAATTGTTTCTCGCGACGTTCAGAATTTTTCTTTTTAATTCATTGTTTTATTCATGATTTTAAAATCGCGAGACTGAGCACAATAATCGGCTGTATGAAGCGTAATCATCGATTATTATATTAAACAAATATGTTACGTTATTCAAGATGAATACCAAAGATATTACTCGGTTATCAAATAATATCGAAAGTTCATGAACGCTTCCTATTTCCCAATAATTATTACAGTCTTGTTTTTTGTTCATATATATTCTCAGAAATCTGTTATCGATTTTTTTCTCGTAGCCTTTTTAAAAAGTTCGTTGTAAATGTAATCTGTATCCTCGATATGAAATATTATAAAACATACAATATCATTGATATGGAGGATCCAGAAACTTGTCAAAGAGAAGGCCATTCGTGTGTCACAGAACAATTTTTTTTAAGTCAAATGTGAAAAAATAGAATATTAAATTATTATATAAATTATTACATTTAAAAAATATTATTAAAATGTGTGTGATTCTTAAAATTTTATTTAAAATTATGTTGATACTAAAGAAGAATAATGTAATAGAATTTACGTTTTTTATATCTAGAAATTTCTTGAATTAAAAAATATATTTAGAATATCAAAATTGTGTTTAAGCATTTCAGATATTATAACAAATTTATAATAAAATGTTGTAGATATATAAATTTGTAGCAAAATGTATATAAATATATAAATGTATAAAAATATATAAATATATACAACGGGCGATATTCATAGGGCGATTTCATTAGTTAATTCTTATATTCAAGACCATCTTAAGTTCTATCTTGAGATGTCACCATCGGAGAGCCGCAATAATGTCTTAAGACATTACTTAAGATGATCTTGAAATAAGAATCAATTATGAATATTGGCCAACATTTTGCTATAGATATTTTTAAAAAAGAAAACTCCAAACTGAGATTATGGTTGCCATGCCCCCCCTCCCCCTATCCCTTCTCCTCCCCTACTGTAGATCCGATAGTGGTCGTTGATTTCCAAGTGTTTCCAAGCGCAGTCGCATGTCGCGAGTCCATTGTTTGTTTTAATTCGCGCAATTACATTACACTTCGAATCCCTTCTATTACGTGTCTCTGTGATGAAATATGTTTCGTGTTTTCTCAGTCGAATTTACCATAAAGAAACGAATATCAAGCGAGCTGAATTAAGTGAAATAATATAATTATTATTGCAAAGTATCTAATTAATGTACATAGATAATCATGATTAAAATCATTTGACTCTCATAATCGGGCTTCTGTTTCTTATTAACTTTGTTCTATCTAACAATTTATTCACTATTCATTATATTCATCATACACGATTATTGCTCGTTATATCTTGTATGTGGCAGAACTTTAAAAGGGTCAAATACATTTTTAGGTATATAATTAAGTAATTGCCAGTTACTCAACAATACTAGATTAAAATGTTTTGTTTCACGAGTGGGATTATAAATGATATATTTCTTTCAAAAATATGTCCTCTTTAAGATCATAAAATTTCTGATCATTAATTAAAATTTTATATTTATAAAATTACATTTATAAAAATTGTCAGTAAAAATTATGTTCTAAAAGTTTTATTTTATTAAATATTTATTTTTAACGCATAAGTTAATCTCTTCTTCCGTTATTGAATCATCATATTTGTTTAAAAAATGTACTTATGTACTCTTTTCTTTGTAATTCAGATATAGTAACTTTATTCACCAGATATAGCAATTTAGAATTATTAAAAATATGTATGTATATGGAAGGTCTCACGAAAAATGATGCTGATTGTTACTCAAAATGTGTTTTGTTAGTTAAGCCTTGTGATGTTAGAAATTGCTTTGAGATCTTAGACGGAGAAAGAATTAATAAATTGAACAATTTGGCCAATTGACTAATGCAATTAATCCACTCTTTCTTCGTCTCAAAGTGATTTCTAGAATCGTAGACACAAGGCTTTAGAATCTTATAACGAGATTTGCTCCATGTTTTCAATTTGTTTCTTAATCAAAATAAAATGTATAGATACGAATCGGGTATCGGGACTATTGGTTGATCATGGAACATTAAATCACTCAGCAACAAAGTCTAAAACTAAAACATAATAAAAAGTCTAAAACATAATAAAAAGTCTTTAAGATATCTTTTAAACGTCAAAGACTTATTATGTCTCGATTTGGGATACTTTTTATTGTCTAGTAAATTACGATTAACTGAAATCCTTCATCAGTGAGCATTACTTTATATTCGGAATAATTCTCGAAACTTATCGAGACTCCATATTATTCATTATGTTTGATGTATAAAGCTTCGAAAATATTAAATGAACATGCGGGATGACCACCCGGTAAAAAATTTTTAATACATGAATATGTATAAATATATATGAATATATACATAAACACGCATAAATATTTATAAACATGTATAAGTATATATGAAATATGTCTATACATGTTCATACATCCTTCTTTCTTTTATAAAATTACTTTTAGTAATAGAAATAATAATAGTAATGTGAAAACATAAAAAATAATGAAAGGGATAATTTTCGCATTGTTTGTTTTAGAAAAAAACAAGTTTGAAAAAATGTAAAAAAATTATTTATACATAATTATGTATAATTTTATATATAATTATACATAAATAATTTTTTTACATTTCTTCAAACTTAGTGCGAAAATTACCTTTTTAATTATTTTTTATGTTTTCACATTACTATTATTATTTTTATTACATTAAAAAGTAATTTTACAAAAGAAAAAAGGATGTATGAAACATTGCATGGACATATTTCATATATAATTATTGTTTATGAATATTTATGCATGTTTATGTATATTTATACATATTCATGCATGAAACATTTTTTACCGGGCATTAAGTAATCAGAGTGTATTTAATGCGTTACAAGGAGTAATGATATATTAAGCGTCTAGTGTCTAAAATGAGATTTTAAGATGTAAAAATCTTAAGCTTTAAACTCTTAGTCGTAAGAAATTGACCAATTACAAACATGAGGAAAATATTCAATATTATGATCAATTTCTTAAGGCTTAAAGCTTAAGTTTTACGCCTTAAAATCTCGTTGTAAATGCCGTTTTAGATACGTTGCATTGCGCGAGTCGCGGAGTAATTTTCCATTAGCATCGAGTTTTCGAAATGTGCGACGGTTGCTTCCCCCCTCCCTTCCACCCACCTTCATTCGACACATTTCGCGACGTCACGCCGCCAGCGTCATTGTGTTTCTTCGGTCGCGAGCGAATGTTCACAGTTTTACGCAGTTTTCCACGAACTGTCGGGAATGTCGAATCGGACAACAAGCGATTATTATGGTGTGTGAAATCAATAGGAATAGTAATGACGAAACGAAATTCGTTGACATTCTTTCGTAATCTGCGTCGCATTAGTTTTGCGTCTCGTTAGTTTTGCGTCGCGCAAAAGTTCTGGTTGAGAGACGATCTACTAATTATCGAGGCTTGTTAGAGTATATTCACACGAACTTGCATAGCCGCACAAACGTATGCATAAAGAAAATTATCCAATCACATTTCTCTTATAAAGTCACACGTAATTTTCTTTATGCGTACGTTTATCCGACTATGCAAGTTGTGTGAATATATCTTTATTCTGCATTATTCGACATTTGCGTGCAACAGTGTTCCGAAAGTGTCGGATGGTCGATCGTGACGTAATGATTAATTAAGTAATTGACGATCGAATGCTTGGGTGGTAGTCTCTGGCTTCATGGTTTGTCTCGCGAAGTGAGCCGCGCGAGCCGTGGCGTCAGTGTGAAGTTGGTGTCGCGTATCCCCCGAGTTCGTCCATTTTCCTCGCCTCCGACGCGACAAGTCGACCGCAACGGTCGACTAATGTTTCGCGCATTTCAAGTGCGTCGTACGTGTCGAAAGTATCATATTACGGCATTACGCGATGGGCGATCGTCGTAGAGTGCCATCTAATCAATTGAAACGATCGCGACGAATCGAAATTCTTTGATATTTTTAATCGGCGTCGATTCTAATCTACGTCGCATCAATTCTATGTCGATGATTCGAGAAATCATCCGCCTGTCGGAACTTGTTACTCCGAATTATTTGACATAATTTATGCCTGGCAATGTTCCGGGAGTGTCGAATGGTCGTATGACGATTAATTAATCGGCAATGCTCGGAAGTTCGTGTGCGTTCCGACTTTCTGACTCTCCTTGTGACGTCAGCCGCGCGACCGTTGCCGCGTTGCGTCGCGTCGCGTCGGTGTGAAGTTGGCTTTGCATACCCTGAGTCGGCAGTCCATTCCTACGTGTAACAAGCGATCGACGTTTCACGCATTCCAAGTGCGCCTCGTGCATAACATGCATTGAGAATGCCGTACTACACGACGGGCGATCATTGTATCGTATTAATTAATGCGCGGGATCGTAATTAGTCGCTTTTTTCCAATCGATATTCACGCGAGTGCATGTTTGGAGTGTCGGCGCCGATGGCGAGAAGGCAGCTTCGACCAGACAACAGCGAAGGGCATCGACGGGTGAGTGAACGTATTTATTACATACAATGGTCTTGGTAACATGTTAAAAACATGTTATATATATCGGAAGCTAAACGAATCGTCGAAAAATCGAAAATGTATATACAGAAAGCATAAAGTATTACAAGGAAATTTGTTATAAAAAAAAGGCTTATTTGTGAAAAAAAAACATTAATTAGCAATTTTATACAATGAATACATTTTGTTCTAATATAAACAAACGAGCTTCGCTTGTATTCCTGACTTTAAAAGCTAAATTTCTCGTCTGTATGAATACTTTTTGAACATTCAAACAATACAATTTTTAATTTTCACTTATTTTTCGGATGATATATTTTGTGTAATTAATCACACATCATTTTAGTATATATAATTTTAAGAAAGTCTATTTTATTCTTTATAAATAAATTGTTAATTATTCAACAAGACATTATCATTAAACGTCGAATGAATGTCAAATTGTTGGTGCTAAAATCATTGAATTTATATCGATTCGATATCAATTTGATGACTCATTTCTCGCTGGATAATATTTACTTTTTAAATATAAAGTTTTTTTAAAACATTTTCTCTATACGAATACTTTTTGCGCTCACTGTCATTATACAACGAAATTTCATCCTCATAGAAAGCTTGATAATATTGAAAATTTTCATCACTAATATAACGTTTATTTAACAAAATAACATTTGTTAAAATAACGAAAAAAAAAGAATTTCTTCTTCCTTTCGTTCTAATATAATTTTGAAAGAAAACAGTTTGCATCATTTTATCAAAGTTTTATATTTTTGTATTATTTTTCATTTATCATATTTTGTGTGTTACTGATTTAATATTGCGCCATAGTATAAACACAGCGAATTATATTACTGTTATATTTACCTGCAATCACTTTTTATTCAAATGACTGAATTAATGATATTATTTTTGTTTTGTTGCGCGATTATATGGTAACGCAAATGCCAATCTCGTTGCTATATTTTTATATGAACGATATTTTTACACAAATCATTAGCGTGATTGTTGCGATCTATAGTGTAAAAAATATAGAAGAATAGTAATACGTTTTAGCAATTTTAGTGTCAAAAAATAAGATTCATTGAATTAATAAGTTTCTGAACGAAATGGAAAACTATCTCTTTTCCATTGCATTTTCAAATTTATATTCAGCATTTGATTTCAACTCGTCGGTTCCAAGTACGTTTATAAGATGCTGTTTCTATCGTTTTGGCCAGACCGAGTCACGACTTCGCGTAGAACGTCTGTGGAGTTACGGTTGACAGGTCAGGATAAGGAGAAAAAAGAGAAACGGTCCTGGGTTATTTCATTTGCCGGTCACGATCTTTTCACGTACTACTGTGGTCAGTAAATGCGTCGTCGTATGAAGCGGTGACAGTCCAAATCCGAGAAATTAGAGTTCTTCGAAAGAACGGGCGTATTTATCGAGTTTTCCGGATTTCGGAAAAGGAAAGACGAACGTCGTTATTAATTGCACGTAGGGATTTTTTTTATCGAGTTAAAATCTATATCTATAACGTCAAACCTCGAAAGTTTTCCATTTATTTATTAATTCGACCGCGAGTGAGTTTTCCAGATTTAACAGTCGACGAATAATTTTGGCGGTAAAACGAAATAGTCAAAGGACTTATGAAGTTAGTATGACGTTCTATTATAGTTAATTAAAAAAAAAGATCCACAGTTTTATACCAAAAAATCAAAAATGAAAAAATGTTATGCTAAATTCGCGAAATTTTTTTTATTTTTATTGGTTTAAAAAATGCGAACTTTTTCATTTTTAGAGCTGTAGAACTATGAAAAGTGATATTGGAACTCATTACTTTTTATATTGATAGAATTTTTTATATTGTGCTAATTTCAAATCCGCATTCGAAGCTTTATAAAGCAAATTACATTGACGCGTCAAATATTTCTTCTCTCAGGTAAATGGTTGCTCCCTCCCTAATTTTCTGTATGGCTATGTCTGTATAAAGTCACGTGGCTAAACAAAAGATCTACATCCATTAATTCTCCAACTGCGATTCATCACGTATGATATAATAAAACTTCCACTTTATACAAGGAGACTCATTGTCTAACATTCCACAGATTAGCGAATACGCGTTTGCTTTGAATTTCGGATGAATTCGAGGCGCTTTATCTCTCTGTAAGGGCTTCACTAATAATACCTATGTTTCTAAAAGCAATTTCTATTTAACAGATGAAATATGCGCGCATCAATAATACCGGAAAAGTGGTATTATTGATCATAGCGTTGTTAATCGTGAATGTATTAAATTTATTTCGTTGGAAATAAATTCTTAATACATTTATGATTAATTCTGCAATTTTATGCAAAGTCGATTTGGCTGAAACGATAAAAGTAGCACCTTATAAATATACTTGGAATCTACGAGTTAAAATAAAATACTAAATATGAAAATGTAATGGAAAAGGAATATGGTTTATTTCATTCAGCAATACAATTTACCAATTCAATTTGTCCTACTTTGAAAATTAAAATTGCTAGGAAATATATTGCTATTTATGTTTGTAATTTTTTTACAATACAGATTGCATGTTTTATTTAAATGAAAAAGAAGATCTTATAAATAACAGTAACATATTTAAAGGTGGCGTTGTATGATAAGCACGAAAGTGCAGAATATAATTAATCTCGGCAGAATATCAGCATAAATCCTTTCACGTAAAACTCGTGCAGAAGTAATCGCGCCCTTTCTCGTTTCAAAGGGTACTATCAGCGGGTGAGATCCACGGGAAATAAATTCTTTTCGATTGAGAATCCGATCCTGACGATCTAATCACGCGATAACCACGAGCGCGATCCTTTTTCGCAGAGATAAGATCAAAGGAAAGGAAGATACATCAAATGGCTCGTTAAAATACAAAAGCCACGCGAGATGTTAGTGTATTTCATGGCAGCGTTTTGTGTTTTTTTTTTTTTTGAAGTTTTTTTGTATCACATGTACATTTCGATGCGTTTCTCCATTACAATAGCATTACATACACGAGCATAGAAATCTGTAAGATGATCGCGAAACATGAAAGAATGAACGAATAAAAATATTGTCAGCAATTTTTTTTGGAAACGATGCTTAGTGATCTGAATTTAAAAATATAGAATGGCTGGTTTTAGAATATAAATGTATTTTCAAAATAAAAATTTCGCCCCTCCTTTTTTTTCGAAGACTATATTTTTCGAGAACTCGCATGTTTCCGAGGGCGCCTTACGAATCTCGCTTCGCGTCATCGATAACGTCCTAACATTCTCCGAATCCGGCAACACGACACGTACAAAACACGACGAAGAACGAGAGCCGTCAGGCACCCACACCTATGCACTTCTCCGAAGCCAGAGCTATCCATCTTATACGCGCGTCTCTCTGAAGAGGTTTTATTCCGTGCCGTTCCCAACCCTCTCTCTCTCTCTCTCTCTGGTCCGTCTTTCTCCCGCGATAACGCGAACCTTACAACTGATTGTGAGCGAGAGATGTCGCACCCTATTCGAAATTTCCTCCTACGTTTCGTTCGGGATCATCCGAGACAACTTAAATCTTCGACACCTTCCTCACGAGTTCACCTCGATGCCCATCGATTGCTTTCGGTGAAGCGTTTGTTACCATCCGCGTTTGATTCTTCATGATTACTTTGTTGCGATTTTTTATTGCAAGTATTTCTTCTTTATGCGCAATTTAGATTTTTCTCGAATTATAATGCTCAAACAGATGGATATATTCTGCGAATAAAATAGAAATAATAAACTGAAAAAAAATTCTGGAAAATAGACGAATCAAAATTTACTGATTAAATTTATTAGAATTCTAGTTGAGATAGCTGGAATTCTGGTTGATACAATCATTTCTGGTAAAATCTACTAGAATTTTTATTTTTACCAGAATAATTATATCAATCAGAATTCTAGCTATCTCAACTAGAATTTTAGTAGACTTAACCAGAAAATTCTGATTCGTCCATTTTCCATCAGAATTACTATTTAATCCAAGACTATTTTTCTCAGTGCAGTTATAATTCAGACAGTTGTTAATTTCTAGAATATAAAGAACGTATTATACAAGTGGGAGTTTTTGTGTCAAATAATTTGATATGCTGTGTTTGAAACAAGTGAAAACATTTTATAATTAATGTTACGTATTTTCTATTTGAAAATTAAATTAAGAAATTTATGATTTGTAAATTAAAAAAGAATATAATAGAAATAATTGTTTGATAAAATAGTTTAGAGTTTTTAATCTGTAGAGTAATCTCTACAGATGATTTTGTTTAAAGAAATTATAATATATTAAGAAGATTCTCTAAAAAGCAATATGTATATATTTGCAAACAATCAGTTTATTGTGTGTGTGTAATTTTAAATCAAGAAGAATGATGAATATAAAAAACGGAAATGTCGATTATGAAACGCTGCTATGATAGGTTTTGTATTTACATATTTGTAAATCACTTCGTTTAAATCTAAACCTGATTCTTAAGAATGATAGGATAATGACACTCGCTCTGATGCATATGTAAATTGAAACGAAGCTCTGACTGACATCGAGAGACTCTGGTCTCGCCTTAACACGTTGATCGAAACGAGATTATGCTGTAGTTGTTATAGGTATAACATGCCTAACTATAATTTTTCACTGGAAGGTACAACAGATTGATCGAAATAAAATTATGATTAGTGGATGCGGTTATCTATATATATTATGACAATTGATCGAAAATATTTTTAATTGTTTATTTACATAATTAAAAGAACTAATTGTGAGTAAAAAAGCTTACAATATGAATATGCCAGAAGTGGGATAAAAAATTCATATGAAAAAAGTTGCATTCGGAATAGATTTCTGACATGCAAAAATCGTTCTTTATTTTCGACGCGCTCCGCATAATATCATGCCTTTATTTCTATACACTCTCTGACTTTGCGTATATCCCACTTTCTTCGATTCTTCTCATTCAAAGGTCGTCGTTTTATACATTGGACCATCTCTGACTCTTTCGTGGATCAGCCCTCCTTTCCGATCTTTCTAGATATCTCAAGAAGAGGAATAAGAGGTACGAGAAGCGGAGGCCTCGAACTCACGTCTCTTCTCGCGCTCAACCGAACGAACTATCCGCCTTCTTTGCCCGCGCCTTCCATTCTTTTCTTGACTGCATTTTTGTCCCTTATTAGATATTCTATTTTATTGAACGAAGCCTAGAAGCCTTCGTTCCTTCCTGGCGCTCCCACTTGCATCCTTTCACTTTGCCGTTGACTATACATGCGAGAATACGTCCCTCC
>Ga0157363_1007174_pt1 | contig 10541 bp, 7 predicted proteins | sample AttsexASBM1_FD_111477 | JGI IMG/M metagenome (GOLD analysis project Ga0157363, IMG submission 111477) | Fungus gardens microbial communities from leaf cutter ant in Ribeirão Preto, State of São Paulo, Brazil - Atta sexdens ASBM1 | ecosystem: Host-associated > Fungi > Mycelium > Unclassified ...
AGATGTTCGTTAAACTTCTTACTTTAGAAACATTCTTCTTATTTATATTATTCTGATATAATGTACAAGTTATAAAACTTTATTTCAATATCTTTATTGTTTTTTCTTTTCTTTTTACTGTAATAAAAATTTTTATAAAATTTTTGAAATATTTGATAAATTTTATGAGTAACTGATTATCGTACGGGTGCATCGCAACAATTTTTGTATCACCCTATAGTTTTACCCCCATGTGTCCATCGAGAGACCACCATGGCACGCGTCCAGGTGGATGTTACAAAATGTTCGTTACAAAGCGCGATTCATATTGCTCAGCTGTCTAATTTTCGATGATTTTGACTCGAGCTTCCACGTGTCGATTACCCTATAAAACGTGTCGATGGAATATCAGATAATATCGACTTGTCTGCCGCTTTTTAACGTCTGTTAACATGTTATTAATTTAATCTAGACTTTGGATAATACAGATAATTTTGGATGGAAAAATATTACAGCACAGTAATACGACGCGGAATAACTACTACTGTCTCAATCGATTAATTTTTAATTAATTAATCGATTTTAATTTAATTAATCGATTAGTTTTCCTTGTAGAATTAATTTATATCAATTGAATTAATCGAAAGAAGGTATACAAAGAATAAAATTATAAAAGATTACAATTTTTAAATCGTGTTTATAAAACGCCATATAAATAGAAATAATAATAAAAAGAGTGAATATACACGATAAATATCAAGTATTTCGAAATAATGAGAAATAAAAATAAACACATATTTTTAGATATTTTTATTGAAGAACAATAAAGTTTCTTACAAAAATGTCTTATTAAACTTTCATGTGAGTACTTTTAGTGATTTTTTTTCGAATAATGCAAAGAACTCCATCTCCTGACTCGTTTTGTAATGCCACTCTCTTGGATTTTTTTTTTCTAGAGGCATATTAAGAATACAGTTTATTCTATTAAATTATTGAACGTAAATTTTTTGCACAACTGAATTGTGATTGCTATTGGCATCATACTAATATTGTGAAATTCTACAGCGTACTTGATGTGAAATGGAATAACTGCTGGATTTTTCATATACTTTATTACTAAAAGTATTTACTACTAAAAATATTCATATAGAAGTTTAATAATTTTGTAAAAACTTTTTCAGTTGTTCTTTAAAATAAAATGTGCTCAAAAATATATACGTTTTGATTTTTGATTGTTTTAAAATATCGAAGATTTATCCTGTACATCTTATGTAGAATATAAGATATTACATAAAAATCACACTAATATTTATTTTTATTTTATCAATGTAGATTATCTTGATTTAACTTACTTTTATATATATATATATATATATAATATATTATAATCTTCTTCTAGTTAATCCACATTATAAAAATGAATATCAATGAGTCAAATAAGAAATTTTATATAGTTCAAAAAATTATCTATTTTTATTTTTGTACAACTATTCTTACTTAGCATATACTCTCTTATATACTCTCATCTACTCTGTATGTAACAATATGTTTATAAAATAGTTTTGATATACATTATGTATACATTTTAAATATAATAGTAAAGGAAGTGAAGAAATAAAAACACAATAGGTAAGAATGAAAGCACAATAGTTTATTACTAGCTTAAATGACTAGATGACTAGAGAACTTTCCCTTTTAATTCTAAGACAACATGTACATAGGACATTCTCCTGTCTCATGCGATGAGAATGCGGAGTTGCGAATAGACGGTTGTAATCAATTAGTCTTTGGAGGCGCTGCATTGTTGGCTTCGTCATGGAACCAACCGTTTCAGACTTTCAATGAATAGTCGCCGCCATGAGAAGTTTTTAATATATTGTTAAAAACCACAATAAATTGCTCTAAATTGATTTATCAATTATTTAAGCATTTTAATTGACGATAAGCATTTTAGTTGACGAATCCATCCAAACCTCCATAAATCTCTCTCTCACACACACACACACACACACACACACACACACACACACACACACACATTCTCTCTTTCTTGACGAATTATTTACAAAAATTAATTAATACGTCCGTCGCGATTAAATCTAAAGAGGATTATTTCAATAATTGATGATAATATATGATGCGAAAGACCAGGGAATAAATATACAAATTTCAGTAACATAGACGAAGTCCGATTTACACAAACAATCGTTAAAACCCCGCGCCTAAGAATTTGTGCTCACTTTTCATTAATCATGGCGATCATCACTTTGTGCAGTATATTCTTTATAATTAATTTAAAAAATAGTATTTAAATAATATTTTAATAATCCGCTAAAATATATTAATTTTTTTAAGTAATTTCAAGCTAGTTGCTTTCTGGTTAGTTTTTGCCGCCTAGTACGTTTAAGTTACATGGCGATTTTTTCGCCACCGCAGCAAAATAAGAGAAAACCGCACGTGTGCGCAGGGTCTGTGCAACAGAATATATGATTAGTTCAATGTCTTCTACGTGGTCTTCGTTGTAGTTGTCGTTGTTGTCGTAGGAATCGCCTTCGTTGTTTTCGACGATTCCACATTTTGTTTCGACACGTCCACTGTGGCCGTCAGCGGCTTTTTGTTCACATCGCATACTTTTCTAGCTCGCCAATAATCTGTAACAAAAATATTATATCGGTTATCATTAAATATGTATTGTTTAACTAAACTTTATATTACTCGAGCGATTTTTTAACGTAATTAAAACTCACGTGGAGCATTTCTAACATACCAATATTACATCACAATTTTTATTGTTCTCTTACAATTAAAATAACGATTGAACGAATATTCTACATCTTTTAGATGAAGAAATATAAATGCAATTTTTTTCTAAATTGTGAAATAATTTATTCTAAATATTACATATCTATAATGACATATATTATTATAATAACATTTATTATACATTTAGCGATTTTATAAAGGCGGCTCCAGGTAACATGGTCAATGTATGTCACATTAGCAAATATTACGCATACACATATGCACATACATGCACAATATAAATGTAGGTCAATGTTTAGCGAATGTCTGCAAAGTTGGCGTACATTGGCCATGTCATCTGGAGTCACTTTAAAGCTAAACATCCTACGCAAGTATAGGTAGTGAAAGATTGAGCACCATAAAAGGTAACGATACTGATATTACGGTGTGTGTGTGTGTGTGTGTGTGTGTGTGTGTGTGTGTGTGTGTGTGTGTGTGTGTGTGTGTGTGTGCGTGTGTGTGTGTATATATATATATATATATATATATATATAAAATAAAAGTGAAATTAATAAAGAAGTCATTTGTTTTGCAGAGCTATTCTGTAACTCTTAACTCAAGTTATCGTTATAACGTTGCGCAGTTTTTTTATCATGGTAAACCTGTTCATTCTTACGTTTCGCATCAAATAGATATGTATCTCTGCGACAGAACACGTAAAGCTTCTTTCGTAATAAGTATATATTCAAGATTCCGTAATAGTTGAGGTTTCATGGATCGATGGGGTCAGGGGACGTAGAGTAACCTGTATAGGAACACCATGCGAGAGAAGTATGAAATTTCCACAACAAAGACTGCGTCTTAGGAGCACCCTAGTTCGATCAGGTAGCCACCTGAGTGCTCTACCCTCGTTTCTTTCTGCTTTTCTCTCTTTTTCTGACTGACTACTTGACAGGTGCGACTTAATGTTAGCAATACCGGTTTGGAAATCTGCTCTTTTCTCTGATATTCTGACAAAAATATGAAATACGTAAAAATCACATTTACACATCTTTTATTTTGTGATCAAATCTGTAAAAAAGACTATTGATTCATTAAACAAAGTATTCGCATCCATGATTTATAGTTAGCATTAGATTCGATTAAATTTTCATTTATTTACAGCTCAAACCATATTTCACATTATTGCGGTCACGTTCTTGCAACAGCTACTTTGACCAAGTTTGAACATCTTGGTTGATATTTACAATGGAATATGACTTAATCGGGTGAGATCCGATAACATGGCATTTAAAATACTGAGGAATATTAGCATTTGTGAATCGATACAGTAAATAGAGTATGGTCCAGATCGATATCAATGTAAAAAAGACTGAAAAAATCCTCAACTGCCATATGTCGAAGACATGATCCTTTCTCTACGCTTCTCTCTTTTTGGCAACGGTCCGCCATATGGTGCGCGAAACCAAGTTCTTCCTCAATCAACATCTCTCTCTCTCTCTCTCTCTCTCTCTCTCTCTCTCTCTCTTTCTCTCTCTCTCTCTCTTTCTCCTCTCTCTCTTCTCTGTTCTCCAGTCGCATTTACGATTTTGCTTGTCAACATCTGTTTCCACGCCTCAACGTGCCGCAAAATAGATCCTAGATGCGTCGAAAAAAGCTCGACGCTTACCTGTCCATATGTCTCGAACGTGATTCCACCTCGAAAATTTTCTTTTGTTCGCGGATCCGAATACGGTCCTCCTGACGCGTTCTTTACTCGAGCGAAGGATTTCGTTTGAATCTTGCGCTCTATAAGGCGTTTTCGATTTTATGGGGAAACCACACGAACGGATCACAAAGTCTGCTAAATCGCAATTGAAGGAGCCCTTTGTCAACATCTCAAGATTAAGAATATCGAGAGCTTTTTATTCTTTACGACATGAAAAATAATGTTGCGATTATCCTTATTCGTTTTGCAATACAATCGGTGTTTATTTTCCCTTCAGTATTAATTGTAGATGAAACGAGAGTACGTTTGTAATCATATATTTTAGACCAGATAGATATAAAAGATGATAGTTCAGATATTTCTTTATTTGACAAATTTATTTATTGCATGTAAATCTTAATTATTTCTTTTAACCTCAGAGTAAATACAAGAATGTATATTAAAATTGTTACGATAATTAGTTATAAAATATTAAAAAAAATTAAGTATTTAAACATGTAAAAAATTAAATAATTAAACATGTATGTGTTAAATGTGTGTGTGTGTGTGTGTGTGTGTGTGTGTGTGTGTGTGTGTGTGTGACTTATGACTTTATGTTATGAGATTGATAAAAATTTTGTTCTTAAAGATATTAGATATGTAGAGCAGAAGAGTGTATTTGTGAATTAGTGTATTTGCATCAAATACAACTTGTCTCAGCAGGTGGTGGTGGGCGACCTTCGTAAGGTCCCGCGCGACACGGTATCGCGTGTTCGCGAGTCTGATTTAATCGTGGGAAAAGAAGTTCTAGTCGTCATGGGCCCTTAGCAAGGGCCAACAGGTGTCGGTGGAAAAAGAGCTAGTTGCGCCGTCCCGCTCTGTTAAATTTTCGAGGGTCTCGTTGTGTTCCAACCCAAGAAGTCATCGTGTGTGGGGGATTATCAGTGCAAATAGGCACAGGATCTCGAGGTTGAGAAATCATAGGGTTTTTCCCACTTCACAGGTAAAATTATCGCGTACGCGTGTTTCAACGTACGAATGATTTTTTTAACTTGCAAACCAACATGAATTCCTATATAATTTCAAAAAGGATATTAGAGCCATTCTACACGCTGATTGAGGAATAAATAGTTTTTTTAGAAATCTATCTCCCAAAGCAAAAGGAACAATTGGAGTATCTAAAAATTGTGCTACATGTAGATCTGAAGATAATCTTGCATTATCAAAATAATTATGTAGAAAAAACCCAACACACATAAGTACATATGATGAGCAATGTTGTGAAAAGTTTTGATAATCTAACAACTAAATCCTAATTATTTTGATAATGTACAACAAAATTATTTTCAGATCCAGCTAAATTTTTAGATATTTCAAGAAATTATTTTTTCCGGCAAGGCACATTTAATCTAAGGGCGTGCAACCTGGTCGATAATGTTGGTTTCATATATAATAACATGCAATATTTTGCACTTGGTCGAAGAAATGATATGTCCATTGTGCACAAGAATTCATGCGATAAAAGGAGAGAAGTGGGCTTGATTGCGTCATGCCTGAAGAATCCAAGGAATGCAATCATGAGTTTCTTTTACTCCTTGGAAATTGGCCCTTCGATGACTCAGTATCCTACAGGTACGTTGTCGTGCCTGCCTTAGATACGTGACTCATAGGAGTGATCTCATTCCCGATCGCTCTTTCTCTAACTGCATTCTGCATGGACTGGCGACCGATCGCTTCTCACGATCGTACACCACACGTGTCCACTTATCTTTTCGTGATAACGCGAGTATTTTTTGTAGATATATTTGGTTGTTCCATAGAAACCATTGAATATCTTCTCGAATAAGATAAAATTATGAAGAAAAAAAGTAAAATTTGTAAAACAAATTTTTCCAATAAAACTATATTTAATAACAAATTTAATTTTCATTGAATGGTTTAATATTTCAAAATATTCCACATTTGGATAAAATATTTTTAAATATATTTATAATTATAATAAATATATAATTTTTAAAATATATATTACTTAACTTCAAATTAAAAAAATTAAAAAAGAAGAAAGAAGAAGTAGAAATTATTCATTTACATTTTATAAACAATTTAAAAAAAAATTTAAAAATCATTCATATAATTGGATTCAATTTATTAAAAAAAAAAATGTTAAATCGGTTGGAGAACTGGTAGATAAAATGTAAATGATTGACGGAAATTATTTACGTATGTATATTTTGTAAATCGCCTTTTAGAAAAGAGAACGAATTCTTGATCTTAGTCTGAGATTCAGACTACATTTGGATTATCTGCAACGGGTCTGCGACCCGTTTACGACGCGTGCTTCTGGCGTAAGAAACGACAGGGTGGAAGATTGGTCAAAGGAGAGCGTAAGATGGGTAGCCAGGAGTATTCTGGCGAGGGACGGCTACAGAGAAGAGAGGAGGAGAGAAGGCGGAAGAGAGGCGGCGGGTTTAGAATAAGAAAACAAGTCGGAGCCACGCGACCACGTCGCGTCTGCGCGTCCGGCTTCCCTTTCTTCTTCACGGCTTTCCCGCCAAAAAGCCGCTGCTTCGTTTTACGACGCCACAGCAATAGACTCGCAATCCCATTCCAATGTCATCCAGCAGGCTAAATAGCAGTCTATTGATTAAAGAAAACCGATTTGAATGTTTTCGACGACAAATTGGTTACATGTCGCAAGTATTCGAATATCCATGACCATACTGCGTGAGAATCGTTACATAATTCTATTCCCACCTCAATAAACTTATAGCGGTATGCCATATTGAATTATAGATACGCATCCTTTGTTGCTACATTAAAACTTTCTATCTCTCATTCGTCAAACTTAAAATATATCTATTTCGTTTTAAGTACAATAAGTACAATCGTTGAACCGCAAAGAAGAAATCTTATATGTAAGAGATATTTTTAGATTTATGTTCGCGCACATTAACTCGAAGAAGACGATATTGGTCGACCTACTTTCGCGCGCCGTACATGCATCCCGCGAAATTCACGCTTGTTGCCCGTCGGGCAGGGAATCTTGTCGAACGTATGACTCATGCTTCTTCATGCATATTCCGCGAGCATACGCACGCGACGCGTTCGCGCGCCTAAATTGCCGCCAAGGCTCGACGATAAAGTTCGCGCGAAGTTGATATTTCGCGAAAAGAGAAATGTTGCTTACCGTGAATGCTAGTCTGCCTTGAATACGGATTACTCCGCTTTTTGCCAGGCGACCGGTCGCTCTTCTCGTTGTTCCGCCTCTGATAATTATTCTCCTTATCCTCGGAGCGAGGATCCACTCCCCATCTCTTGGCGAACTTGCTCCTCTCCGCGTCCAGTGCCTCCTGGAGCATCTCCATTGTCTCTCGCGGATTTGGCCGGCCGAAGAGGCAGCGTGGTACTCGTGAGGTCATCGTCGTACTGGGCAACACCGTGTAGTAGATTTCGTGACAAATCGAGGCTGCCAGCATTTCGGGTACTTGTTGTGTTTCCACCGTACGTTAGTCGAGCAAGCAGATCTCCGGGAACTTTTGTTTTCCAGTTCAAAGTACGTACCCACTCGCTTCTCCGTTTTCAGCGAAATAATATCAAGAGCGTCTCGAATGTCTTCCAGTTCTTCCGATTCGGCGTATTCCGGAAGAACAGGAGAATCCTTGGCTGTATAAATTCTGCTGATCCACTCGACTTTTCTGTGAAGTTTTCTTCTTGAACGGTCGCTCTTCACGGGCTTGCGCCACGTTCAAGAACAATCGTTCCTCAGTCCTCACTGCTCCACGGTCAGACTAGTTCTGGTGGGATGTGGAATCGTTCCAAGCAGTGGGAGCCAGTCGCCTCGTATCCGTTTGAACGAGCCACGAGGTCCGGTGTTCCCTTCCACTGAACGTTTGAATTCAAATCTGATTGGCGCGCCCTGCCAGTTGCGCAGTAAAAATGGCGCGAATTTCGCATAGTAACGTCCTCGTCGTACGCACGACGGCATCCAATCGCGTGTTCCTTCTCTAGTGCGCATGTTCTCCACGTGTACCCTCACCACCGCGTTTGTTTGAAATCGTCCAACGGATTATGCTAAGCGATCTCGTGGTAGAGAAGACCGAACGTGTACCATGAAGCACTTTTTGCCTTTTTTCTAAGTAGCGCGACGTATAGAATGATCACGATCGTAGCGTGTCGCGATAGGATTCGAAATGATCTTTCTTCCGGCGAGCTTTTTTTCGGATTAGGTTGGTATGCCTTATCAATCGCATGGAAAGATTCTCTTTTTATCATTAATCCGGAAATTGCTCTCTTCATTTTTATTCAAATCAGAACTAGATATTTCAAATCTGTTTTTTTAATTAATTCTCAATTTTAGTAAACATTTTTATAACAACATATATAAATATATATCTACATACATACATACACACACACATATATATATATATATATATATAAAAGGATTATAATTTATATATAAACATATAATTTATACGAAATATGTTTATATCCTTTTCTCTTTTGTAAAATTACTTTTTCATACAAGAAAAAAAATAATAATAATAAGAAAAACATAAAACTAATTAATAGAATTAATTTTTGCATTGTTTTTCACATAAATAGTCAAGTTTGGAGAAATGAGAAAAAATTGCTCATGTATAAATTATAAACAAATCTCACACACAGTATACAAGCAATTTTTTCTCATTTCTTTAAATTTTGTAAAAGAAAATACTAAAACTCTTATTTTATTTAATTCTTTTATAGACATTATTTGGAAAAAATGTCAGATCAAATCTGGTGCTATATGTAAATTGATACAAAAAGTTTGTTTTTCTATTCAGTTCCAATTTGAGGTAAGATTTAGAAATTGAATAATATTTCTCTAGAAAGCTTTTTGGAAGAATAGATGGTTTTGATCCTATAAGCGCGCGCATTGATGAGACTGCAGGACAGTTCGTCCAATTGTCGTGAGCACGATTGCCCTGAGCATTTTTGCGGGAAGTCGGGCGTTCTGCAACAAGAAGAAAAAACTCGGACGGCCGTCCGAGCAGGTGAAGCAGCCGGAGAACGAGAGGGAGAGACCAAGTGGAAGCAAGTTCCAGGCAGAGAATCGCCCTTCGAAAATTGCCGCAATCGCTTTCTCGAGCGCATAGAAGTTTTAGTACAGAAGTGACTTATGAACGAGTCATCATAACCATAATCGTCTAATTTGCATATGATTAGTCCTGTGACATAAAGGGTGCATCGTTATATGTCTGTTTAGTATTGTTTGAGATTAATATCTTATCGCTTTCCTGCTAAATCTCCTTGTTGTTTCGCTTTTAAATTGCCCAATTAATCATAATTGCAATATTTTACATTATTTTTTGCCTATTCTGCACATTTTTCTGTACATGAATATTGGGTATTGTATAGCCAACAACATGACTTAATACGGCGCTTTCTATATAAGATATTCAAAATGTAAAGAATAAACTAAAGTTTCACTTCTGATCCTTAAGCGTTACAGCTCCTTTCTTTTTTTTCCAACAAAAACTGATTTGATGATTATTTAGTTCATTCATTAGAAAAACGTGATCCATAATAATCCATAAACGTGATTTATAAATGAGTACCATAAACTATGGAATGTGATATATATTTTTTATCGCGATAAAGCTTCTTTTTCTTGCGTTTTCTTAAGTTCTTTGATAAGTTGCAAGAAAAAAAATCATTTATATTAGATGGAAAGAACAATTATGTTAAACGAATTAGAAATTTAACTAAATATAAACCCGAAAATAATTATGTAGAATGCTCAAACTTACTAGAAAGTTAATATTTTTTTGCATTTTTGTATTTTTGTATTTTTATTTTTTGTTCAATTTTTTTTATTCATATAACTACACTTTGTACTTTGTGATTTATTTATTTTAGCTGAAAAAGACTTGAAAGTGTTACGCTTTAACATAAAATTTATGTTCATTTTTATTTCATACTTTTTAGTTGCTCGTCTTGACCCTCTTTTTTTTCTTTGAGACAATTTAGATGTACAAACATTAAATAAGTATGCGCTATGTGTATATATATATATATATATATATATATATATATATATATATATATATATATATATATATATATATATATATATATATATATATATATA
>Ga0157363_1007176_pt1 | contig 10540 bp, 2 predicted proteins | sample AttsexASBM1_FD_111477 | JGI IMG/M metagenome (GOLD analysis project Ga0157363, IMG submission 111477) | Fungus gardens microbial communities from leaf cutter ant in Ribeirão Preto, State of São Paulo, Brazil - Atta sexdens ASBM1 | ecosystem: Host-associated > Fungi > Mycelium > Unclassified ...
AAAAAAAGTAATTAGAGCGATAATAACAAAATAACTGATAACTTAAGTGATAAGAAGTCATAATATCGGAGGCGTGTCAGACTTCTTCTTCTTAGTCTTCGACTAATCGATCCTATTGTGAATCGAATTCCTCAGTAAAGTGACGTTCATGTTTGTCGTTATGATAGAAATCGGAACTCAAACAATACCCTTCCATAAAGAGAACTTATGTTTTAGCTCGGGTCTCGGCCACCCGCAGAAAGTATAACAGCGAATGAAACATTACTCCTAACGACAAGGAGGCCAATGATACTCTTAGTGATTTACAATCCGAAGAAATATTCTCTTGGGAATGATTAAGTCAGTAACATTCACGTCATTGAGTTTGATTAATGTCTCGTCGAATTAATAATGTCATTTTGATTTTAATAATCAACCACAATATTTCAATACTTCAATCCATATCCATAGAAATCTAAATAAAAATTCAGCTCATTCTTAACTGTAAGCTTTTAACATCAAAAATTTTAAGCAAATAAACCTCTAATCAAATTGTTGTTGCGAAAAACAATTTTATGTCTCTGCTACCACAATATCAGTCTTTTATTACTAAATAGTTTCAAATCTGTCTTATATATCTTACTTTTTATTAATAGACCATTTACTTGAAACTATAATTACCTCGAAAGAATTATAAGAGCAATTGGGAAAGAAAACGTAAAAGTCATTCATCATCTCGATCGATATCGATGTCATATATTAATGTCGACAGAATTGACATTTCTATCACAGTAATAATTAAATTATAGTAGAAAGAGATTGTGAACAATTCTCTTACGATAATAATCTAAGAAGTAACACGCGAAGAGGTAATCGACACGGGAATGATAAAGCATCATTCTAATATCATTCTAGAGAGATTGTATACTTTCTTTTCAATATCAAATTAAAAAGTATTTCCTAAATCATTTACTCAATATTTTCTCAATAATATGCGATAAGTTTCTTATTAAAAACAACAGCTCTTATGCAAATAAACTTAATTTAATCCGTTCGATTCCTTCCAAATTTTCCAAAAAATGTCATCTATAACATTTTAATGATCAGAGTTAATTTTAGAATAAAATTAATAAAATTATCTTTGAAAACGAGGATGAAATATTAAATGCCGACCCACATCTTGCTAAGACTTCAATAATAGAAGGTATTCAAATGAATGCGGACACAAAAGGTTCATATCAAATATCCTGCTCATTTTCAATTCGCTACTGAACATATGCTCAACGTAATATTTCCATAGGTATTGCACTTGCGACGGATATTTATTTGCGCAGAGACCTTCGAAGCAGCGCATGGACTTCGTAAAATCGAGTGAAATTTACATGAAATATCTCACTATTCCGTTGACTGTTGACCCTTTTTTCCGCGTTATCTCCTCGCTACTGCGTGCATCTATTTCGTGTCAATGATATCGTCGACAGCGAAAAATGGCGAGAGAGATCCTCAAGAGAAAGAGAGAGAAAGAGAGAAAGTCATTACGTACGCTGGCGTCCCGATAAACGCGTGTATAATTGTGTTACACAGCGCACTAACATCGTTATATCTTTGATAAATTATGCCGCAGCCGGGCGCAATATTTTTTTAATAAAACTACCAGCCAGAAAAAGCTTGCGAAGTGTATACCCTACGAGAGAGCATTGCGACGCATCGCATAAATGTCATTGAATATTTCAAACTTCGTCAGTGTTCGTTCACTAAGCTCTAGAGCCTTTGCATATATTTTGTTTACGTTATATTAAAAATTAGCTTGAGAGATGCTATCTTCTTTTGCTATCTTCTAACACTCATTTTTTATCGATTATATTATCGGAGGCACAATGCGTGAGTTCAACATACATTATGTCATACATAATAGTACTATAAGTCACAAAATTTCACTTTTCTTATGTTAAATTGATTTGTTAAGGTGTTTCTTATATAGTACTTTTTGCGCTGATTTCAAATTTATTTGTCAAATTTATAAGGAGAGCAAAGTTTTTGAGTAACATACTGTTAAAAATTCCTCTCTATTTATTTCTTCTGCTCTTAGAAATAAATGATTCATATAAAATAGAATTAAATTTAATGATTTTCTATTCATAGTATTATAAAAAACTTTAAACAAAAATAAATTATTTTAATTAACACAAATGTAAATATGATTGGGTTATTTGTGTCTTGCACATTTCTTTTCTTCGAAAAACCAGAAGCATTAAGTAATTAGTTATGATGTTTATATATAATTCTTTTTTAAAAAAGTACATCACTTTATAAATTCTTTCTAAAGATAAAGATGTTAAAGTATTAGTTAGTTAAAGTATTGTAAGAATATAATTTTTGTATATTTGTTAAAGTAAGTTATATTTGTGAAAATTAATCGAGGACACAAATGACCAGTAAATATAGTAAAAGAATAGGAAAATCATTGTATCATGTATGTTAAGAGTTGAAAGAAAAAACTTTTTTGTAGCTGTTATTAACGAAAGTGTATAAGTTTTTAAAAAGAGACATGTCAATTATAAAATTTAGAGCCTGTAAGATAAATTCTAATCCCATTTTCAGAATTAGCATAAAAATTAACCAAATTTACACATTTAATAAAATCATTGATTAGTGTAATCAACAGTATTTTCAATACTTTATAAAAAATTATTTGTATAACTTTACTGTTTCTAAATAACTTATGTAATAACTATCCAAAAAAATAAAGTTTTACATAACACTTTTCTAACATTTTCTTTTGTTAAAGAAACATTCAGTAAGTTAATCGACTAAAGGAAAACTTCTAATCAACTCTCCTCGGAAAAAAAAAATGTTACATTAGCAATCCCGTGGAAATAAAAACGAAATGAACTGGAAATGAACTTCGGATTAAATGTCGCAACGAAAATTATAATACCGTAATTCCACAGCTTGATTTGTCATTTGCAGTTATTGTGAGCGAATTACGATTCCGAATTCTGTAGCAACGTTTCATAGTTGCCATGGAAATTGCTTTGACGACGGTTTATTGGTTTCGCAACTAGATGTAACATAATTAAGCGGCAGCGCACATGACATGCCGATTCCGTGTTGCTGCACCTCGCGCCGAAACGAGCTGCAACTTTAAACAATGCGTACACAACGAATAGTAACTTTGGTGGAAAAGAGTATATCACTTTCAACTTTTAACTTTATTTCCTACGCATTATGATAGTACGAAGAGAGCAGAATAGAAGACAATTCGCGAACAAGGTAAGATAGTCACTATTGTCGTCGCGTCCATCGCTTTTCTGCGGGATCTTTCAAAACGTCGGATCATGAAATTAAAGCAATTGCTACCTTCTATTCATAGGAACCATTACGTCAAATTGATAAATGCACGCGAGCACCGACGACAATTGACGCATTAAAGAAGACGAGGCGCGATGTCAACGACCTGTAGATAATCATATATAGATAAAGATGACGTCAGATAGAAACCATGTGAACAATTTTTTGTAGTATTCTAATATGTATAATTTTTCTTTGCGTCGAGAAAAACAAATAATTTAACAGGCATTATCAATTAATAAAACCTCAATGTTGAAAAAAAATGTTAAATATTTTATAAAAAATATATATTTATAGAACTTTCATAAATTATTTTAATAACTCCCTATTAATAATTTCTAAAATTAATGATATCCTCATTAAATCTTCAGTTACATTGAGCGATGTATATATATATATATATATATATCTCCAATTTTATATACAACATGTCAAAATGGAATTAATTAGGAGCTAATTAATATCATTAACAGAATAAACTGTATGCTAACCCTTTACGGCAAAGGGCTCTTGCATGCTGTGGGCTTTAAGTTAAGCGAGCTGAATACTATGCTCCAATACGCAATTAATAGTCACTTATCACAAAGGAAAAAAATAACGTTAATAGAAATAAAATGAAGAACATAATAAACTAATTTTGAATAAATTTAATATGTAGTGGCAATATAAATAATGTATTGGAGAAATAAATGCTAAACAGGAAAAATCCGTACTATTGAAAAAATTTCGTCTTGGAACGAAAAACAAGTGATGCAATTTTAACAACCGGAAACATAAAACAAATATGGGTCGCAGATATGGGACATTTGTCGTTTATCTTCGTAAGTGCGTTATCAGCGAGATTGCGCAGATTGTGAGACGAAGGAAAACAAATGAGATTGAAGATTCAATTCGGAGTTTAATGGAGCTTCTATATGAAGCATGTACGAGTTATCCGCAATCGCTTGACCAAGGAACAATATTCATTGACCCGGTCAAGATTCCCGTTAATTTTCATCCCCTCCTTTTACCCCTCGCATCACACGCGTTCTATTTTTCACAAAAAAAACTTCGAATGTTTCTGCAACATGACGCGCAAATTGGTTGTGGTGTCAGAAATTTAGGTCACATCGTATTCGGTTTCGAGAAATAGCGACCAAATTGCGCTATGCGGCAGCTACTATCGCTTTTCCGGATAAAGTGAAACTTCGTTTATTCTCGATACATAGTACCGGTTCCTCAATACCTGGGCAACTACTATAAAATAGAACGCGTTCGATAATATTCCTTGGAAATTGACCGGCAAGGATGTGAGATAGTTATAGAAGAGAGAATCTGATATTTCCGAGTGATTCAATAAAAGTGTCGAAATAGGACAATAAAATTTCTTATAGAAAAGCGAAAGAAATAAGAAGTAAGAAATATAATCCATAAGTTGCAACGTTATCCTTGGAATATTATAAAGAGTAAAAATAGTAACATGATACCTCTATATATGCGTGACAAAAATACATTCGTAATCAATATGTTGCGAAATGATTTTTACAGTTAATATCTTCAAATAGCATCATGCATTTACATAATCCACTATGCAGTTTCTTTCTGCAATACCTATTCTTGCTCGTATTCAAGAATGCCGAGCATGATATCGCGAGCATGATATTGCACGCATGACAAATGGATCGCGTGTCAGTTATACAAGTAAGATCTTGCACAGATCTGAAGAAAATGATAAAAATGACCGAATGACGATACATCATCGCTTCATATTTAAGTTCTCGATGATCGATAGTTATTTCGTGTTCGGTGACGCGGAGAACGTACAGGATAACATAAAGATGACAGACGAATCAATAAGCAATAAATCATGTCAGAAAGATTTTTTATGTTAAATTAAAATTATATCCGAGAAATTGAATTATTCGTAAGACAGATCTTTATCATTTAATTGAAAAATTGTGATATTTTCTTTTCAAAGAACCTAATGATAAAAAAATGTTTATCATTAAACCAAATATTTTCATGATAAATAATTCACCTCCTACAAGAAGTTTTTCAAATTACGTTTTTTTTGTTATCTTTTAGTCAAGTCACTTTATTTCTTACATGTATAATAATGTGCATACTTCATAATTTTTATATTACATACATATATGTAAAGAATAATACCGTCATAAAAATATTTTTTCTAAAATAAAAAATTAATACTCTCTACAAAACTATTTTTTTAAAGTACACACAATTTTTGTACCTGAATAAAACCATCGTGTGCAATTTGTTTGTAGAAAATTATATATTTATTTACACTTACCTGATTTATTACAGAAATGTGATAATTGCATTTCAGAGAACACATTTTAATCACTTTTTTTTAATAATAAAGATTGTAAAGATTATGAGATTTTATTAGAAAAAAAAATAAATATCGTAGTGCTTTTCTTGTTAAAAAGAGATTAACGAAACAAGAATATTAGTTTCACACATCACATTTTCCAAGACGCACTGTTTCTAATTCTGCGATGCTGCAATCGATCATAATTGAAATGATGATATTTATGAATGGCAGCATATTTTTATTTTCTTTCACATATCGAAAAAAATCACATATCAATAAGTACAATATATATATAGCACGTGCGGATAATCGCGCGTTCGATGCACATTTATACGATAATTTGAACTGATACATTTCTTCCTTACTTAATGCAAACGTGCGCATCAGCAGATGCGACTCATAATCTTATCTAAATTGAGATAGCATTTATTAAATATCATGAGATCGCGTAAAAAAATTCAATATTATGATCCATAAATTATCGCATTATATAATATTATATCCGATAATAATATAGATCGCAAGAGCCCGATCTCTCTTGAAGTATAGATCGCGATAAACTTGTTTATTAGTAGCCATAAAATAAATTGCAGTGCAAAATGAGTTTCGTGTTAATGTGTGCAACGCGTAGCACATTGCGTCAGCAATTCTCGAGCGTAAAATGCGATTCGAGTGTCATTACTGAAATACATTGCAATTCATAGCAACAAAGGATTATTATTATAATAACCGACATCAATAATAATTTAGATTATTAATTAAAATTTGTTATACATCATTGAAAATTACACTACTTTATAACCATTTTTTAAAACGCAAAAATATATTCATTATTTGAGAATGTTCCAATTTCATTAAACAGCATTAACCTATACAATTGCTAATTACAATATTTAGAACCGCGCGAATAATTTGATCATTGGCGCCACCTGTCAATCGATTAAAACAACCGATATATTCTTTCCTCTAATCCTACATTGATAAAATAAAAAAATTTAATTTCTTGCAAAATAAAATTAAGTGAGAAATTAAAAATAACAATATTCTTGTATTAATATTCGCAATTCTAATAAATATACTTTAAAAATTATAGAAAATAAAAAAATAAAAAATTAGATAATTTACATATTAATTATAATTTTCTTATAACTCTTTTTTTATAAATATAAATAAAAATTGTTCAAAAATAAAAATAACTTATAAAAATTTTTTTCATCTCTGTAAGATTATACGTGCATCAACTCGATCGGCAATGTAGTTTTCTTCATAGACAAAAAGTGCAAAAAATGCATTTCAGCAAACAATACCAATACTTACAAATAATTAAAATAAATTAAAGGTCACCGAGAGCAACTGAGCATTATCGATTTAATACCCGGTATACATGCGTTAATCATCTGCATCAGTCGACTCATTACCGACTATTGCCAATCAGCTGGAGAAATCATTGACGTTACGAGCGTTAACGCAGTGGCCCAGATTTCGCAGCAACATCAACCAATTCGTTTTTCACGTCCCACTTTTTGTCGTGACTGATCGCGAGTACAATAAACTAACCGTGCCGATCTCTAATAAAAAAAAAAAAATAAATACAGGAAAACCACATTTTAATAAGAATTACCGCAGATTTATTATCTGTATCAACAATTATTACATTCATCGAAATCCCATTTATCGATTTTAATCAAGAAAAGTGTTTATGACATTGTAGCAAATTAAAATAGATAGCATAGTTAAAAATAAAATATTTCTAAATAAATTACATTATAATAATAATAATAATCATAAAATTATATTATAAACGTGATCTTTGCAAATAAGAGTGATTGTATTCTGAATAGTTTTCACCATCGCTTTACTATCTAATAAGATGTTCACTCTTATTTATCTTAAAGTACATGCTACTTTAGGCGAATGTGATATCGAATTGAAAATCATATTTTCGCACAAGATAACCGTAATGTTGAATCGATGACGAATTAAGTGATTTAATGCATCAAAACCGTATCGAAATTCCCATTAAAACCATACAAATATTAATTATAATACAAATATTAATTATAATAATACTATCGCAGTTCGAATCTTCGTCTCCTTTCAAAAATATAATCGGATACAAAAAAACAAGTTATGTCTCGATTAACATTATCAAACATTCATTAGACCGGCCATAAACACAAGCTGGCATACTAATCTACAAAAGCAATTGATGGCATGCAAAGATACTTACCTCCGAGAGAGGGACGAAGGCACTAGGTCCATCAAAGGCGGGCACCGGTACTGGAAGTCCTCTCTCCTGCAAAAAAAAACAAATTTTTAATTTTATTATTCGTGCGCCTAATTTCGAACAAATTTTCTTGACTGCATTTAGTTATTCACGAATATTAAAAATCTAATAATTCATGTTACGTATACTATAGATTTTTATAAAACTGGCAGTATATATCAGAACAACACTAATCATCTGTATGCCTAATTTCACTCGGAAAAGATACAAAAACGAAGCACTCTATCAACAGCCCGGCTAGCTCAGTCGGTAGAGCATGAGACTCTTAATCTCAGGGTCGTGGGTTCGAGCCCCACGTTGGGCGAATCTTTTGTAACTTTATATAGACCGCGAAAAATGTTTTTTAATTTTTATAAAATTTTTTTTTTAAATCATTGCGACAACTAATGAAATTAAAATATTTTCTGCAATAAAAATAATATTAGAATAAATATAGCAATTCGGCGAACAATTTAACACGATGAGAACATTTTTCACGATGAGAAAAAATATTTATTTTTATCGTCTCCATTTCCGACTGTAATTAATTAAAATATCTCTCTTTAAAAACAGCTATTTTTACATAAAAAAAAAATTGTATTTAAATTAAAAATGAAAGACTGAGAGAATCAACAACGAATGGAATCAAATAATTGCTTTAATTTAATTGCGTTATAACTGGTAATGCTTTATATCTTCAAAAAATATTTTATTAGTTAGAATGATTAATATTTGATACGAGATATGAATTTCCCGAGTGTTCGTTCATTAATAAAATTATTATATTACAACTGAAATTCGATATTTGCAAATAATATATTTTATCTTCTACGTGTAAAATTAGTAAAAAATAAAAGTTAGGAGAATATTTTTGTCTACTGATATTCGACTGTATATAAAGAGGTAGAATAATTAAAGATATTTCACAAATTATACGCGATTATCGATGTCGCGATACGAAGCACTGTGTTTTATGTATAAAAATTTCTTTTCTTTTCCTGACTTCCTGCCGATTTCGTGCCTGAAAATTGTTCTACACTATGTATAAAGCTTTACACACAAGTCGTATCGATCAGCCTCGAGTGTGACAATATCAGTGAGCAGAGCGGCGGATACTATTCGTGTCTACGTGTGTAATCTACATTTTTTGTCTTGCTATTAACAGATGAAATATCCCTTTAAATTGACACGTCATCCTTATCCCATATCCATCTGTTTCGCACTTTTAATTCAACATAATTTATTTAAGACAATATTTAAGATCATTTGTTAAATGGATAAATTTAGCTGACTCTTATGTATTTTTTTATGCTGATTCTGAAAATGAGGTTAGAAATATTCTAGATAGTCTAATTTTTTGTAACCGACATATTTTATTTGTTTAAAAACTTACATTTTACTAATAATAGCTCGTCATACAGAATCTTTTTCTTAATTAAATTAAACAAACAAAAATTAAGCAATTAAGAAAAATAATAATCCTATTTTCAATCAAAGTAGATCTGATTTTAGTGCGAAATTTAAACCCTAAGATCCGCTTTGACTAAAAATAAGATTATTTCTCAATTAATTAATTTCTTTTTGTTAGAAGCCGTTTAACGAATAGAAAATCATATTAAATTCAGTAGTTACTCCCTTTGAATAATTTATTTATGTCTAAGAAAATATGAGTAAAAGAATTTTTAAATGCATATTACTGCAAAAAATTCTGCAGTCATAATTTGACAAACTTTCAACCCAATCAACCCAAAAAAATATTATAAAAAACATTCTACCAGATTAACATAAAAAAAGTAAAATTTTGTCGACTAGTATTATAAAAAAATAAATAGAATTACAAATGCTTAATAATAAACATTCACATATACAAATTGAAACTTTATAGTGCAGGAAATATATTCATATCTTTTTTTCAAACTTTCATAATTCACATACTAATCAGAGTGACCCATATATAACATACTATTTTAAAAATTAATATTTAAAAAAACAACAAAGAAATATGGTATGTTTCTTTGATCTGGAAAATTCAAAGATAGGCGATTATTTTTACGATCTACCTTCATCTTACTACCAGAAACGAATGAGGCTCGAATATATTACTTTGCGCGCGATGTTCTTGCGAAAGTTCGAGAAAACAAATAACACTAAAATAATCTAAAGTTGTTGGCCAAAAACATTTTTTAAATGTCTTTTATTTTACACGGTCGTCTCGATTTAAAATATTTATGATATGAGACCGTTTGCTTGCTTTATACAGGAACTTGCAACGCATAAAATTATATCGCCAATATTGTTAGAATATTGTTAGATTGTTAGATTTTCTTGAATGACTGCATTGTTGCATAAATTAGATCAATTCTCGTGGTAATTCTTTCCGCGGAAAAAGATTAACTGCCACCATAATAAGATTAATGACCGGCATAGAACTCGAAGGTTCAGAAAGAGCAACTCTGCGATAGGCTAAAGTTGCTTTAACCGCGAACTGCCTAGGTACGAGATATTTTTAGGCCGCAGTTCAAACGCCTCCCCAAATAACCAGTCAAAACAAGTCCATTAATATATAGTCAACGGTTACTCTGGTTTATCTTTTATGCATAAGCACATCCTTCGTCAGATTATTCCCACGT
>Ga0157363_1007177_pt1 | contig 10539 bp, 2 predicted proteins | sample AttsexASBM1_FD_111477 | JGI IMG/M metagenome (GOLD analysis project Ga0157363, IMG submission 111477) | Fungus gardens microbial communities from leaf cutter ant in Ribeirão Preto, State of São Paulo, Brazil - Atta sexdens ASBM1 | ecosystem: Host-associated > Fungi > Mycelium > Unclassified ...
AATTTGCAAGAATTTTTATTGAGTTCTTTCACTTGACATCGTAATCTAAGATAGTAGTAGTGAGTGAATAGGAGTCTTTTAAGTAAAATTAATTTAATTCATTGCTACAGCACAAAGATTAAAATATATGAAGTTGTTAGAATAACACGTAATTGCACTGAAGAGAAATATGCGATTTCTGCTTTTTATATAACTTTTTTTATATAATTGCAAAAACCGTTTTTATGATTTTATAATCTGATTAATTATTTAGATCTCGCAGTTTTATTTGAATCGGTAATATAAAAGAATGTCGGACTTTTCAGTAAGAAATCTAAGTGTCGTCGATGATGAAATGGAATATGTAAATTAATCTGCTTCGCGTGATGGGAATCTCGCAATTTTCTTGATTCCGCGTCTGCAGTTCTTATCTTATTGTGAATTCAATTACATGGTCAGTACGGGAGACATTGGCATAAGCGAGACACTTATTGCTGTAAGAAAGATCGTATAATCGCCATTAATGAAAGTTATGCACCAAGGAACGGTATCGATTAACGTTTAGTCCAGATGGTCCTTCCGGTTTCGCAATTATATATTCACCTCTTTATTAATACTATCTGAAAAAGAAGAAAAAAAAAGAAAAAAACACTGATCGATATTTATGCATCTCGTCATTAATCGGTTAATTTACATATCTGCAAGAATTAAGAAAACACAAATAGTCATTGCATGATGTTCCTTCAAAATTTAAATATCGTTATCAAACACCGTATGTACCTGTATATAAAAAAAAAATGGAAAAAAGCTGAACATTTTTGCAGAAATATTGTACGTATTATTTGAAGATAAATAGTAATCAAGCCCCTTAACAAAAAATATTCATTGCATATTTATTGCACGTTCTTGCAGATTTCAAATATTTTTATTAAATATCATTTTATCAAAAATTTTGCAAAACGATAATATATGTTTTAAGTACTTCATTAGAGCTACGATAAAAAAAGTGACTACGTGTATATAAAATCAGAAGTGAATAAAAATTTTGTGAAAGATTGTACATATTATTTATAATAATTGAAAGATAATAATTGAGCTTCTTAACAAAAATAATCATTGTATATTTGATTGCATAGCATTCCTGCAAAAATATATAATATTAAATATTCTTATCAAACACCTTCTTATTAACTTATAGAAAGATTAGACATATTATTTGAAAAAAAGTAATTGAGACCTTTTAAATTTCTCAAAGTTACAAAGAAAACGTGATCATATGACACTGAAAGATTAAATTTTATTGAGTCTTTCAACAGTTTCCATTACTTTTATCCGCTTTTATCGAAGGAGGGCCATTCGGCATAGAGAACAACGTGACTGATCAAAATACGTCAGTTACTAATTTTATTTAATAAATATAATATTACATTGTAACATAAGGAATATCGTATGTAATCATCGCCATTTGCGCGTCCCGCGCTCGCGCGATTCCAAATGGCGAGCCGTTTGCGAATCGTCCGAGCGACAGCGTGTGTGTGTGTGTGTGTGTGTGTGTGAACATGTAATATAACTTTATTCTTTGTGATATAGAACACTTCTTTCTCTCTAACGACGGCACAAAACATACAGTATGTTACAATATCATTACAGGGATAATTATTGCGAGCGACTTGGTCGCCCAGCAATTTCGGGCATTTAGTCGAATTGCAGAAATTTCGACTTTGCAGAAATCTCGACGCAGAGATCCGACTCTTAAACAGAGTGCTACTTCACGATATGAAAAACATTTGAACAATGAATTGAATCCATACCCTATAGAACTATACGGCGAGATTTCTTTGCTTGAGGTTCTTTTTTTTTGATTTGTTACGTGTAAGCTTAAATGGAGCGGACGACTGGATATGTTATCGTGGGCAGTGTCGTTAGTGTAAATAAAACAATACCACCGAAATAAATAAGATCAAACAGATAATATTAAAGTATAATATAAGCTAATTAGTTCGCTTGATTAAACGCCGATTCGAACGTATCCGAAAAATACAATTAAGAGCTCGATTTAGTTATTATAATACTTCGAAATAAGGCTAGTTCTATCAAGCGATCGATATATGTATATATAAGCGGATAAATTTATTTTTGCAAATCTTCTCCCGGCCAAAGATTGAACGTGATAATGTGCTACGGCGATGATTAAAAGTGACAAGAGCTCGAAGGAAATAACTTTCTACACTTTACCCGCGCACCCATCCGCCCACTCTTTTTCCATTACTCTTTACAATCTATCGGTTTAACGATTTCATCGATCCTCTATTTACATAATATCGTTAAACCCATATAAATTCGTTCACGCCGTGAACCGTGAAATTTATCGGAGCCATAAGTCTATCGAAAAAATTTTAATAACCAATGCTTTACGAAGTTTAATTACCGGCGGTAATCAAATCGTATCATGACGGATGTTTCCGCCGCCTGACTTTTTCAACTTTTTAAACGTAAAGTTGCGTGTTTTCGTTCGATATTAAATTTTTATCAAATTTGCGATTTGAAATAATTCGCGTTAAGAAGGACTTACAATTGAAATCAAACGGTAACAATTTGACACTGACAACGAAAACGAATTTTTTTTTATAATAAAAACATGTATAATATTTGGCGCGACAAATATAATTATGTACCGCTAAAAAAGCAATTAATCGCAACTTGTTACATCTCTTAGCGATAATATGACAGTAAACATGTCGATTAACTGTAAATAACTGAATAAATTAATCATGAAAATGAAAGCATTCTATAGTCTGATAGTTCAAGCATTAGAATTGTGGGCAGAAATTTACACAAATTCGCATCGTATTTATGAACAGGATTAAATGAGAAAATTTACATAGACAATGTATCTTTCGTGTAAATTAAAAATGCTGCTTCATAATAATTATGAGTACGTGCACGGAGAAACAGTAAACATTTTGCCGTTTTTACGCAAAAGTAACAGTCACGTTTTACAACATTACTTGCACCCTCGAAGAAACTAATTTCCGCCCCATTCCTTCCGATATTTCTCGCCTTGGAGGAATGCGACGGTTCACTTGCGCATGGAAGCTGCACGACTTACCATTAATTAATCTAATATATACAAATCGGATCGACAATACAGCCGCAAAAAGGGACACTTCGAGTTTCTCCATAGAAGTGGAAGATCACTGGAAACATCACGCGACGATACATACCGCAAAATCTCTCTGCGACATTTATCATACACAAATCTCAATACTTATCGCGCATTCGTTCATAACAAAGAACACCTCGAAAGTACGGTATTTATAGTTATCGATTTTTGACAGATTATCACGTCATGGTATAAATATCTTGGAAGTTGGAAAAAGGAACAGATTTCACGATGGTGACGATCGTTAATTACAAGAATTCGTCAAATTATTTAATTATTTACAATTCAATATAATTTATACCTTGTAAAGACTCTCTCTTCCCGCATTATCTCCAAGAGATAATTTTTTCATCGTCTGGCACGTTCATTTTACACGCATTACATTTTATTACATTCTCGGATTGCGTAAACAATACGCGAAGAGGATGTCCTTGGAATTGCGTTCTCTTCGTCTACAAGAAAACTTGACTTACTGTCAATATTCACGGAGAGGGAGAAAGGGAGGGTCGATAGCAAAATATTTGACATACGAAAATAGATGTATAAGATTTTCTTTACATCGTTTCGCTATCACAAAGGTTATCTATAATTGTAATTGTCTAGGATAAATTACGATCTGATATGTAATATATACATATACGATACAATATATACACATATATCTCTGTACGTTTGATAAAAGAAATTTCTGTCGGTCAGCTGTGTATTTATTCACAGCGACAAACGTCGTACAAACAGATAAAATTAAGATAAAAATTACTATATGTATAAAATTTTAATTCTTTTGTTCTTTGTATAGGCCTGACTCTCTGGCCCCTTTTATATCTCCGCCGTGAAATCACTTTTCGATTAAAAAAGCTTTACATTCATGAAGAAATGTAGAAAATTTAACATTCAGAAATATTATTTTATCGTTTGAAAAACAATGATAACTGTCTTAGAAATTAAATAAAATTAAAAAAAATAGAAATTTTTACACGATAGGAAGTTAATAATAAAGAAATTCATTTATTAAAAATCCCAAATCTAAAATTTTAATAAATAAGTAAGTTAAAATTATTCCAGCGATAAAGGTAAATTATGGAATTAAATAATGGAAGAATTGTTCAAAATTAAATGAGTAATTAATAATGAGAGTAATTAATTTAAATAAGTAAAATAGAGATCGAGATAAATCTGTTCCCAAGTATCTCGTTCCAGCGAATATACATGTATTAATTAGATATCTCAGACTCTGTTTAGAATAAATTACTAATGTATTTATATATCTGCGTGTATACATCTCACGCCTCTTCCCTTCCCTCTCCCTCTCAATTCCTCTCTTCATTAATAAAACGCAAGGATACATCGTACAAGGAACAATATGTACAATGGCGCACGCACGTTTGTCATGATTAGCAATTAATGTTATTGTTGCATCAAATATTTACACGCGAACTCTTCACATATTTGCCATTTTTTTAAATTTCCTGTAAATGTGATGCAACCAACGCGAAGTATTGTCTCGCGAAATTCAGCTAAACTCGAGAAGTAATGTGGAAAGATCATTAATCATTAATGATCTCACGTCAATAATTTACAGTGAAATTTATCTTTGATCTGAGAAAGAAGAAAAATTTTTTCTTCTTTTTTCTAAATAAAATTAGTGAAAGAAATTAAGTATAAGAGAAAAGAAAATGGTATAAGAATATGATTTCTAGGCCAGTAGAGTACATTGTCGGAATTAGCGTAAAAAAAAAATGTAAAAATATCTCCTTCACATGCCTATGGAATAAAAAATTGATTAAAAAGGATTTTTGAAATCCTTCTTAACGAAAACATATATTTTAATAAAATTCAATTGTATAAGTCAATTCTAGAGTAGTCAACGTTATTTGTCACTTTTTTCGTCCCGCGAGAAATTATTGATTACCTTCGCTGCTATATCGTTTCCATTCTTTGCCGCTAACAACGTCACACGTTACACAAAGAGTCAGAGGTAGTATTCAACATGATTAATATACGGCAGTGTCATTCGGAAGGGGCAAGACACTTATGTACTCTTGCTAATTTTGCTAACCGATCAATGCGAACGGGTCGATATCGACAGCCGATCGGCTTGTGGCTTAAGATCATTGTACGAAATTCACATTGTATGTCTCGACTTGCATCGGTTGCAGACCGATCTCTTGGAAACCGTCTTTCAAACGGGCGCCCGACTTCGTACCAGTCAACGACGTCTTCGTAACGTTGACCTTGTCGAGCTTGTAGAACGCGGTGCCCTGCGCGAGTCTCTCTATGAGTGGACAGTGTTTCAGAGCCACGTCGATACCCACGGAGCAACTGTAGCCCTGCCGGTGCAGCACCATGAGCGCGCTGTTCACTGGGAAATGTGGCAGTTTCTGATCGTGATTGGTGCGTAGATTGAGCAGATGAAGATCGCACGGGAAGCTTTGACTCAGCAGTCTGACTTCCGGCGTCATTGTGACCTCCTGCTCGTTACCGTCTACCACGAAAATATTCACCGGGTAGTTGAGAGTGTTGCTCAAATGATTGGCGAATAACGACGGTCTCGAGTATTTGTCTTTTTCGCCACTTATATCTTCAAGTAGCAGCCAATGCTTGATGACAGTCCGCCGATTGTCCAGCAGACCCTCACCCATGCCCCGTGAATCATCGTATAGAGTTCTGCGATCCAGCATCACCTCGAGCCAGCCGGGCTGGTAGCTGGCCGCGCCCTGGCAGTGGTTCACTAAGAGCGTCAGTCGGTGACTCGAGTCCTCGATGTAGGCCATGGTTGTGATGGGAAAGTAATTGCCCTCGATGCCGATGCGCTCGATTTTGGTACGTTTGATCATCTGATGACCGTTCAGATCGGTGTAGAACTCAGGCGGGTCGCCGTTCGAGATGTCGGTTTGCAAACGCATAAACATCTCCGTCTCGCGATTCTTCGGCGGCGTTTCAAAGTCCACAATGTTGCGTAGGTAAATGGCTTCGCCGAGGCCGCCGTCGCGATGGTAGATCGCCACATGGTGCGTCAGTAACTTGCCATACTCGACGGTAAGGCGGGAACTCAAGTTACCGCTGATGATATAGATCTTTTGATGCGGCGTGTACGCCTCCAAGACATCCTTGTCGGTGTCCCGGAGATTAGGATCAGGCATGAAGAGATAGGCACCACTATGGAACTGAGCCGAAGGATACGCAGCGAACTGCACGGCGCACTGCATGATCTTGCCGGTGGATTTCTTCGTCACGCGCTTCAGGAAACCCGTCTGCCCGTCAAACAGCAGTTTCATTCGTTGATTCTCGAGCTGTACGTCGCCCACTTGCATAGGTTTGATAGGAAAGACATTGTCCTTGCCGCAACGGCTGCAGTACACTGTCGAGATGGCCTCTGCCGGCACTTTATCGACTTGTCGCAAGTGATATGTGGCGATTGACAGTGGCTTCAGTTCGGCTACGAAAAGTAGAACGTATACATCATGCGTAATGCTCGTGGCGTTCATCACAGGCGCGATCTGATAGGGTATGGGGTTCTTCTGAGGATCTAAGACTTTGATTTTATATGACGTAACTTTCAGACTGATCACTTCCTGCCTGGACTGCGCCAGTGGATTGAACAGAACGATTTTCCTAGTCTCATGATTATTCACGCCGATTGGTATCTTCTTCGGCAGCTTCTCGTAGCTGTCTCTATCCGATTCGGACAACACATAGACGGAATTCGACTTGCCGCTGATGGTGGCCGCGAGAGACTGGATGGCAAAGCTTTGCAGGCTCGTCGTATCCGAGATTGACTCGAAGAGTTTCAGCGCATAATCTTTCATAACAAAGGACTTTGAGGTACCGGTAATCGCATCGTGATGCTGGAACAGACCCAGATTACGTCTCGCCTTAACCAGCTTCTCGAAATACGTCTCGTAAAGTTTTATATCCTTGCCGGATTGCTTGGCAAGATTTAGCGTGATCGTGTAAAGGATCTCGGCAGATCTGAGATTCGCCTCGAGCTCGCGGTCCAGAATCTTCATGTAGGGCCTGGTAGTAAAGTAGCCGCTCCAATAGGCCGGTCTACCTTCACTGAAAATATCCGAGTATACGAAGAAGTCGCCTGTCAACGATGGGAACTTGTTCACGCGCTTTTGTATCTCGTGGAAATAGTCCTTCGGCGTGCCAAACACCACCTCAGCATTATACTCGTCCTTCCGACTATTTATGTAGTCCATCAGGATCTTGTAGTTGGTGTATTGTTGATCCCATTCGATCGCGTGGTCGTATCTGTAACAATAATAAGAAATATGAAGTTTTATTAATTATAGAAACAATCATATTTTTTTCTTGATATATACAGAATGTTTCGGAAATCATACAATTTGAGAAAAAAATTCTTCATCATTCATGTAAAAGGAAATAAAAAATATTTCCAGAACAACTCTGTGTTTGTATACGTGTACTATATGCATGTTTTAAAAAGTAATATGTATTATGTTACATAATATAAAAACAACTAATTGTATCTTCCAATATTAATTATATTTTAAAATATAAAATAAAAATTTTAATCGAATTATAATTAAATTATAATTAAATTATGTGTTAATTATTTTATAAATTTAAACGATAAAAAAATTTGTCGAATATATGTGTCTCTTTTTCGAAGCAACAACATTACAAAGAAAAATACAAAATAAAAGAAAAATTGAAAAATTATAAACACAAGTATGATGAAAGTTTCGAAATAAAGTTATGCAAACCTAAAATCATCGCCGAGTGGCATCAGCACGACGTTGTGAGTGAACAACGAGCCGGTTCTCGCATATTGCTCCAGCAACAGCTCGGCCATCTGCTTAACGTTGTTAGGCGTGATCTCGACGGCGCGAACCGAGTACTCCGTGTATTCGCCGCGTATTTTACGGAAGTCGAAGTTGAGGCAGACATGCGGATGTGGGCCGCACGAGTGCTTGATGTTGTAGATGTCGAACGGTTGATTATGAGTGAGCATGTCGGCTGCGCCGTCGCGATCCCACGGCTGCCGCCAAACGAAGTCGCCGTATTGTTTCTTGGCGAACCACTGCTTCCACGCGTAATGTATCCTCTGAATCACCGTACCGGATGCACCAGAGGCCTTGAGAAAGTAGGGTATAGTACCGCCATGGCCGAACGGATCGACGGACCAGCCCGACTCGGGTGTTACGTCGAGATTTGTTTTCAACCATTGATGACCTGAAGTTTAGAAAGGGAAGCTTTTCTTATAGCTTTTAAAGTAAGATATATATATTTAAAAAATATATGGACAAAGGAAATAAATAGTTTAAGCACGATTATTCTAATTATTAATTATTAATAAGTTATACACGGAAGAACGATTGTACTGAAGTATCTAAAAATTTAGATACTCAAAATAATTTTATAGGAAACTTAAGCGTAATAAGAGCAATACTATAAAAAGTTTTAACGTTTTTAATTCTAGCAACCAGCTTAAACATTCTACATTATTTAGTTCAATAAAATTGTTTTCAGATTTGTATCTAGTTAAATTTTTAGATACTTCAACAAAACTGTTTTTTCTGCAATTTTCTTTATAAAAAGAATATCGCTAGAGAGAAGTAATCTTACAAAAAAATATCAAATACTTTGAATTATTTCAAGAAGATAAATTTTTTGTGTTTTTTATTATTATACAATTTGATATTAAAATATTTTAATAATTTATTTCCTTGAAATAAGCAATTGCAAAGAAGCATTTAGACAGTAATATCAATTAGACAGTTATATCGATTTCTTGTAATGGAAGATGCAATTTAGATAAAAAAAGACATTAAATTTATTGCTAGAGTCGGTTTCAAAATCGATTTTCAAATGAGATGTATAAAAAAATGTCATAAATTTTCAGATACTAAAGTAAAGTAAGTATTTGAATTATTTATATTTCTATAAGTTTGTTATTTAAAGTACAAATTTTAGTTGGCTAACATTTGATATAACTCGCATATGACTTTGGTTTATTTTCGTTCAATACTACTAGTACTAAAACTAATCTACAACTTAATTATGGATCGCGTATCGCAAAAGCCGCGTCCGCCGACCTTTTTTACGGCATGCATTAATTTGCATCGGAGAGAGCTTTTTAAAGTTCATCCTGCCGGGTTCTGCACGATGCGATCAAATATTCATAATGCGGATTAATCCGTTGTTTTCGTGTTCTGAATATTCCAATTCTTCGAGCTATAATAAACGCATGCCGAAAACATACATTTATTGACAGTGTATGTACTAAAATATTAAACGAATGAGCAACATAATAAAGTCACACAATGAAATGATATATGGATAAAATGTCGATTAAAAAATCTGAACACTAGACAGTCTGTAATTAAATGTATAATTTATAAATTTTACAGTATGTACATTTATAATTTATCTGTCTCGTTCGGCAAATATTTTTAATTAATGTACAAATACATGAATATATTTTATTAGTTTATAGAAACGCGTGGTATAAAGTATAATGGTGTCTCCATGAAGTTAACGCGAAACAGTCAGTAAGCCGGAGTTAGTTGGAGAGTTAGGATAAATGCGATTAGAGGAATACGCCATTAGCAGATGGGAAACATCGGATTCGTCGAAAAAGTTAGCGATACGCCGCAGCGGTTAGAAAGAGAGTCGTCGATCATGCCCAGGCAGAGTCAGACTACACGGAAACTTACAGCGTGGTTCGCAAACGAATCCGCAAAATTAATCCCGTAGGAATGCGAATAGAAAACATAGATAGGCTCGCCAAGGGATGGTTAATAGAATTAGCCCGCAAAGTCAGCAATAGTTAGGCGATAGGTATATAAGTTTAAAGGTGTTTTTTCCTGTTCAGTTGTAACAAGCTTAGATGTCGTGTACGCTATCGGTGTTAACTATCATATTCGACTAGTGTTTTTGGCATAATCTCATGAATGATTGTTACGGGTGCGTGCGACAAGTATTGTACGATAAATGATATCTACGTGAGGCACGCGAAAGGCATGGTCTGTAAATTAAATAGATTATGTCACTTAAACAAAGTGATATATACATCATATCTTATTATAAAAATATAATACTATTTATCGACTTCCAGAAAAAATTTTAAATCTAATTGATATTAATTCTGAAATTTCCTTAATTGGTATTCGTCCAGTGCAGTTTGAACTATTTGTTTTAATGTATTATTGTTTAAAATTATGTAATTAAATACTAAATTTTTGGGAGTGAAATTTTATCCCAAGAAAAGTGATAGTTGCGCCAGTCCGGCAAGAAGTGAACTTCACACTTCACTCTTTCAGGAATGAAGTTTTTAATCTAAAAAATCAATTTTAATGATTAATATCTCGCTTTGCGAGACAGAGCGATTTTTTTTCTACCATATTTGTTCGTTTTATGGAAAAACA
>Ga0157363_1007178_pt1 | contig 10539 bp, 12 predicted proteins | sample AttsexASBM1_FD_111477 | JGI IMG/M metagenome (GOLD analysis project Ga0157363, IMG submission 111477) | Fungus gardens microbial communities from leaf cutter ant in Ribeirão Preto, State of São Paulo, Brazil - Atta sexdens ASBM1 | ecosystem: Host-associated > Fungi > Mycelium > Unclassified ...
TCAAAAGCCTTAGTGTTGACTTAAGAGGAGAACCTTGTATAGGGTAAACACAAGAGAACTTGATGGAGAACTCTTTACAAGATCTATCCCTACTTTATATAGTTATTGTCTTGGTCCATGCTACGACTACGCTATTTCTACCCTAAAGTCCATGTGTCATCCTCATGTCCTATTACTCATCCACTATAAGGCCACCATGCCGTATACATGTGCCTTGATGTCATACTCTTTAATCTCTGCTGTACATGTGTGTACCATGTGTACACCATGAGGAACCGTTGTCCCTTGACATCACTTCTAACCCTAACTCCTACTCTAGACTCTTCCTGATCCTTCTAGACCCTAAGTCCTTCCAGACCACTCTAGACTACTCCAGGCCTATGATATGATGTCATGTGACTTCCTAGTCACATGCCCATATTTCTCTCTAGCTGTAGACTAATAATCAACTACATTGTCTAACCCTAACCCTAGAAGTCTGTCCACACTTTCGAGTTATAACAATTGACATATAGTATATGTTATAAGACGAGTGTGTGGACAGACTTTGGCTAGGGTTAGGGTTAGCCGGACATAGATAGATAGTATAATTATTAGTCTACAACAGAGGAAGAGCACGTGATCTGGAAGTCATGTGAAAGAGGCTAGAACGGTCTAGAAGGACTTAGGGTCTAGAAGGATCAGGAAGAGTTTAGAGAAGGAGTTAGAGTTAGGGATAACATCAAGGGACAATGATTCCTCATGGTGTACACATGGTGATGGAGATTAAAGAGTATAACATCAGAGCACATGGATATGGCATGGTGGCCTTGAGGTAGAAGCATGATGGATGGGTAATAGGACATGAGGTAAACATATTGTTGTAGCACAGACCAAGAGCCTGTAGTATATATAGAGAATCAATACAGCGAGGGCTCCTTGTTGAGTTCTCTTGTAATTCCCACTACTAGATAGCCAACTGAGAGCTTTGCTGAAGTAAGCAAACTACGAGTGCCGTTCCAGCAAGTGGTTACTACAACAGTATAATATTATCATTCTGGAATCTTCTATGTTCTTCTGTGACATGTGACAATTTGTAATAGTCATGTGTAATATCATACAAATCCTAATCCTAAGTTCCAAATAAGAAAATAAAATAAAAAGAAATAAAAATAGATAAAATTTATTATTTTCAACTCTAACAATTCTTTGCAAATAAAGGATATTATCCAAGCATCAATGTGCATTTAGAACAAGATATTGCTTTATCTCATATCTGTAAATTTACTATAAACCTTAACAAACTACTATATTTGCTATATAATAATAGTACCAATAATTAGTGGATACATACAGGATCCCAGCTCTAAATTTCCAGATAGAACAACAGATATTTATCAAAGTCTAATTTTTCTATATTATGTGATTTTCAAAAAAGTTATTGGAAAAATATTAAGGATCATTTGAAATTATCAGTCAAGTCAGTACTCACTTATTTATGATCTGCCTTTCAAGATCAATGTGTGCTGTCTATCTAGTGTTCCATATATCTATGCTTGAACTTGTAATGCTTAATATCTTTCCTAGTTAATCTAAACCTCTATTACTACTAGTCATAACAGATAGTGAACTGGAATATGAGATCTCCTAGATTATTAACTTAGCAATTGACTGTAGACATACATGTAAGTTACTTTACAAAGTCATTTAGCTAGGATACAAAAACACAAAAGAAGAATCTGACTGGCTACTCATATTTAAGCTCACTTACACTCCCAAACTTATATCTGACCTTCACTAAGCCTACCCTGAAGTCTGGTGACTCTACAAAGTATTATATAACCTTAAGCAAGCTGGCTCATTTTGGTGGAAGACTATAACTAAGTTAATATTAGCTTTAAGATTTAAGCAATATAAATCCAATACTGGTGTATACTACTTCATTGATGAAAAAATAGAGAGCTTGTTATAACAATTGTCTATGTTGATGATGTCTACTTTAAGGGTTCAAAAGATTTCTTGCTTCTTTTATAGTTGAAGCAAAAATTCATGACAAAATAGAAGTGTTATAATCTTGGAAAGACCAAAGAGTTTCTTGGAATATATATAAGTCACAATTGTAAGAATCAAAAGATTTTTATAAACCAATCTGAGTACTTAGACAAAGTTTTAGTATGCTTTAATATAGTAACTAACCTAGCAAGTATCTTACTACTATTAAACTATAGATTTAAACCTAACAATAAACAGTGCAACTCTAGTTTCTATCAAAAGTACTAGTAATTGTTTATATTTCTAATGTATCTAATGATTAGCTTGTATTCAAATAAATGCTATTGAGTTAGATTACACCTCTGTAAATATTTGCTTAATACCTTGTTATTTGAGATTTGACAATAGGCTCTTTAAAGTCCAAATGAGTAAGTTGTGTTATTTAGAGATGTGAAATGATCTTTGGCTTCAACTTGTATGTTATATCTCTACTAGTCATACTAGGCATATATTTTAGAAGAGTACTTAGAATATGACTAGTAAACAAGTTTACCAAAAGGTAAAAGGTATACTGTTACTAACAATGGAAGTTGGTAATAGTTTTAGTCAATTTTTAGAATAAGACTTTTATAATATAACTACTGGCTTATATAATAAGTATGGTACCTAGGATAGTTATCTAAGAATGAAGATTGCTAAACAAGTTACTCTAGTTTTAGTAATACTCAAATGTCTGAAATAGAAATTCATAGAGTTGTTAAGAGTCAGCAAGGATATCCAAAGTGGAATGGTGTTGTGGCAACCACTAGTCAAGACAACCAATAGACTACTTAAGCAAACTCAAGAGTCAAAGTACATATGTTGTTCATAAGTTTATCATACTATTACTACAAGGTGAACATGTTTCTGATATCATTGTCCTAGTTTTCTCTACTGCAATCCAGATTTATGATATCACATCATGTGATGCATTATGTGACTGCAGTCATATACCTCTTCATTGTCCAAAAGAAAAAGAAAAAGAAAAGAAAATCAAAGAAAATCAAAATCAAAATAAATTGTTAGTGTTCTAACATACCATAACAAATAGAGAAATATAGCCAGATCAGATCAGAATATGATACACCTGTAAGTATTAGATATTTTATGATAAACTTAGCAATAAGTCTATTATAGCATATTTCAACTCAGACTAGGAACAAGATCTAGAATCTTATAAATCTATAACTGGTTACTTTACTCTCATGGCTTGCAGAGTAACATTCTAAATAAGTCACCAATAAAAGAAAAAGCTACCCTGTCTTTAACTGAGACTGAGTATATAGCTCTTTCTGATTATAGCCATTAACTTATTTAGATGAGAAACCTCCTTGATGAGATTAATTTTAATATTACAGCTCCTTATCTTTATAGTGATAATCTTGGTTTACTTTTCTAGAAATCTAATTCTATATAAGAGAAGTAATTTAAATATATTAATATTTACTATCACTATATAAGAGATTTAATTAAGGACAAACAAATCAAACCATATCATATTGATAGCAAAAAGAATCCTACTGATATATTGACTAAAAATCTTGGTCAAGTCTTATTTATGCTATGATCAATGCCTCCTAGAGACAGCATGGAGAAGGGCAAAGGGTATGATGATATGATCAGCTGCGCCTGTAATTGGTGTTATAACCTTGCCTGATCCTTATTGCCTCCTCATGTTATTTGCCTCATGGACTGCACATTGCTTCACTTCTAACTAGTATATATATCATAGATACTATCTTGTATCCTTACACTTTACCACTTCTATAAATCCCTTACTCTTTCTCAAGTCTTTGCCTAAGTGCAACCTGAGCTCTAGCTTAAGGTCATAACAATTTAGTCATTTCTATTCATTTCTTGGCTTGGAAATACTCTGAATCTATCTGCTTAACAGCTGATGTATTAAGTAAAAGGGAGTGTTGCAAAGCATTCTGCTTACTAAGTGTTTATACTATGATCAATAGTTCAGCTAATTAAATAGTCAATGTAAAATTTTCACATAAATTGACTTATACTATCATCTTGTCCTTTATCATTACATTACTCATGCTTCTAAGCTTACTACTACAGAACTTACTATTGGTAAGTAGTTGTCAGTTATCCACACTATACCATGCTGCTGTGCATTCTGTTCCTCCAACAGTTTGGACTACTTCTATTATGATTTTAAGCTTAGATTGTAACTTAGACAAAGACTTGAGTAAGAGTGAAGGAGATAATCAATTGGTAAAGCATAAAGATATAGGACTGTATCTACAACTATATACCTATTAACTATAAGAAAACAAGAAGATTGTTATGATAGATGCCTTATGTTTCACAGATGGTTTGTTCATGAACAACAGGTGTTGGGGTTTCTTTTGTATGACTTAATGATCAGCTGCACCACATGTTGTCTCAGTCAGCACCTCATGTAGTAGGCAAGACTTCCTTATGCTTTTCTCATGTACTATGACTCATTTGCCTTATTTATAACATATAGTCTCTAGGTATATAGCTGTAGATACACTCTTGTATCCTTACACTTTACCAATTGACTCTATTCCCCACTCTTACTCAAGTCTTTGCCTAAGTTGCAATCTGAGCCAAGTCTAAGGTCATAACAAAGGTATCCTTGAGAAAATAATAAGGAGTTAGCAAGAAAAACATGAGGAGGCTTCTACTACCACATGAGATGTTGACTGATAGAATATGAGGATGACACAAGACACAGGATGAAACAAGCTCTAACACATATTCAAGACATATAATACATGAGGCAAACATCTGTGGAATATAAGGTATTATCAATTGTAACAACAAACCTGAAAATGAAGACTGAAAAAGTGGATGATAGACTAGATGAGCACAGATGAATACAGATGAATTGATCAAGGACAAATGTTTATGAATGAGCACAGATGAGCATTCATACATGGAAAACTTGATAGGTATGAAAGAGCTGGCTCCCTTACAGTTACTAGTTGAGTACTTTACAATTTTTTATGGATATTCTAACCTCAACAGATACATGTACAAGTATAGTTGTTGTTCCAAAAAACCTCAAATGTCTCTAAGTAATTTCAGCACAATGAATACATGGTTCTCCAGAGACATGTACTTCAGGAATGACATTGCAGCAAATGGGGTTAGTTAACCATTCCATAGAAAAAGATAACTGATTCTGTCAGGGTATGTTTGAGGATGAGCAGAAAATGCATAATCGCGGAACTACTGCCTCCGAGTAACTAATGCAATTAAAGCAAGGTTCAGAAATTTTTCAAGGCTGAAAGATTATCCGCAGGAATCAAATGAAGTACATTCAACATAGCAAAAGATATCTTGCGAAAAGCTTCGAACAAACACAAACACAAACCTTTGAAAAGTTAAATTTTTAATTCCTGAGATGCATGGAAGATAACTTCCGGCGCAAAACTATCTCATCATGGAAGATTCAATCTAACTTTGGTCGCCCGCTCAATGACGATGGTACTGGAGACGAAGAGGGTGGTGTGGGAGGAGTTGGCTCTTCAATTGTGATCCCGGCCTTGGTGACTACCTCTGGCGGTAGACATTTCAGGAAAGTTCGGTTGTTCTTTTCCACGCTTTCCTGTTGCAGAGTTAGCGCTCTATTTACAAACACGAGGCAGACTGACAGTGAAGATTTGAGGCCACTGAGGCATGACAAGATCCTTTTCCTCAAGATGGCGACTGTATATCAACATGTATGGACCAGCGCCCAGGTGCAGGCCTGTCGGATCAGAAAGTACGGTCTCTTCTGGGACCTAATGCCTATTAGATTTGCAAATATAAAATAGTAAATAGAAAGTACCGCACCTCCACCACGTTATAGTCAATGGTTTTCCACCAGGTTCCACTATTGTCTTGAACGTATGAATAGATTTGTTTCCTTCCTGGAAGTCCTGTGTGCATGAGAACAGCACGAAGATCATACTGAAATTTTGATCATTCAATGAGATAACTAGCCGATCATAGACTAAGACAGGCGTACTTGGTGTTGCCGCAGCTCCGGAATGTCGTAAATGCCGGCTACATTTTCTCGAAGCTTTTCAATCTTATAGTTAGTCGCTGAAGTAGAAAATTAATAATTTCTGGAACACCAATCAATCAATACGCTTGCCTCCGACTTTCCGGGATAAACTCGCAACGACGTTTTGCAGCTTTGCCTTCATCCTGTTCAAGGTTTCTGCACGATCGTGATCATCATCAGAGTGGGCCACGTTTTCGTAATAATGCAGGGTTCCTTCAAGGTCCTTGATAATATCTCGGCCCTGATTAAAACTCGAGTTGCGAATTATTTAGGTATTAAGGGAAAACCTCATACATTATGTCGTGTCAAACCCTCCTTCGTCCTAGACAACTCAGAAATTTCGTCCAGCATCCCTCTTTCAGATATTCGGATTTTATTAGCCAATTCCAGATTGCTTAGCAGAAACTGGTCTAGATAAAGGGACTTGGGAAAGATAAATGGTTCTGGACTGTATTTTCCAGATTGATTCACGAGACGTTGCAGCTGAAAGCAGAACACGTCAGAGGGCTCAATAATAACATCATGTGCAGATCCGGTATTTGTCCAAGAGGAAAGTGTGCCCGAGAGGCAGGAGATGAGATCAGTAAAGGGGATCTTTTCGTTGCCGAACTCGACTACGACGACGTGGCTGTCGCTGGAGTACGTTGTTCCTTGGGGCATGTGATGATGCAACTCGACATGACCATGAGTGAAATGCATCAACCGGGGGCTAGATAACGTGTGTGAGGGGGGGTTTCTTAGTCAGAGACGAGAAGGAGTATTCATCACTGGTGACCATCAACATCCTGGGCTCTCAAATGGGTTTCAATAACGTCTGCAATTCTCTTGGCAAACTCTGCGTGGGTGATCAAAGATGAGCATCATACTCTAGCCGGAGAAGAAAATGTAGTGATTACCCCAAGTGCTATTACCGATCATGTTGTGGTCTGTCTGAGGCTGAGCCATGAGCGACAGGAGGGCTTGGGAGTCGATGATGGCGGCGAGTTGTGCCAGGTCAAGGTTCACGAAAATCTCCACCAAGTTCCATACTGCACTTTCTGCACAGCTATTGTTAGGTGTTGTCATGATGGATGTATCGTACTTGCCTGGAGAGTCTCTTGCAGTACTCTGGTGCAGTCGGGGCAGCACAATGCTAGCCACACGATCTCTGGCTTGGGGAACTGAGAAGAGGGCCTGGATGAACTAGGAGAACGAACATGGCTGAGGCGGGTGGGGTGAGCACGAGATGAAACGCACGAGGGCGGCATATGCCAACAAGGGATTATCCGACCTCAGGGCGACTGGCCTACGGAGTGAAGGGTGAGTAGGCATTGTGAGGCAGCGTAGGCGGACGGCCAACCTTGCACCTTGGCGGACATTATTGATCGGCACCAAGTCCGAGTCGTTGGTTGACGCAAAGTCTTCCAGACTCGCCTGGATCGCGTCATTGTATGACTTGTCTTCGTTGGACAAGACGGCATTATTCTCTGATTGCTAATTCCCGCGTCAGCATGCCGGTCTCCGTGGTAGAACATGTCGGAGTTCACATTCGTAGTAACCATTGCCCAATTTGAATCCGGGGGACGATTACTCGGCCCAAACGTAGGCTCCCTCTCCAATGACATGGCCATGGCTCTTTGCAGTTCATCATCTGAGCCTGTGAGATCAATCACCGTGTTCGACGGTTTGGAGGGCTGTGGGCTAATTTGTGAGTACACTGCAGCAGACTGGCTGGGATCCCAATCGCAATCTCCTCCCCGATCTCCATTCACCATCGCATCTGCCGCCCTCTCCACATTGCCCTTGTGTTTGCGGTAAACACGCAAAGCTTCCGTTCGGCTGACCGAGTCACCCATCATCTCAAGCAGGAAGTCGACTTGTCCAGTTTCTTCCATGGTCTCCGGGGAAATGTAAGGCATTATTTGCATATTTCCCCAGTTCTGCCAAGTGAAACGATATCAAAGTAAGCGAGGGAGACGTTGGCAGAAAGTCGTAATGGGATAAATTCAGCTGTCATTACTCTGACAGTACAAGCGCGTGACAAGTCCAGTCGGTGACGTACTCTCAAGTCAACCCCAGGAAATCCAGAGGCATGCTCAGACTTTTACTGACAGCAGCCCTTCGACCCGTTTTAAATTGAATGACTATGGTCCTACCTATCTACGCTAATTAACCTTGACTCTCATATGAATTACTTTTATGCTTGGGTATAAAAACCCAAGACTCAGGGGCTGGTCCCAGAAACATCTCAGAAATCTTGATCCAGTCTCTACTATCTCCACTTGAAAGCAGGGTTTCTACCCAATCTTAGCCTCTGGATTTGTATTCAGTAAGATTACATATCCACTCACCGAGGTCACTGCGGGCACGGAAAGCCGGGGCTCGATCATTGATTCTTCCAGGTAGATGCTCCAATAACCCGATGGGAATGTAGCGGTACTGGAACGATAATGCTTCGCACAAATACCGCCTCGTGGTGTTCACACCAGCGGTGTCTGAGCCGAAATGACTAGGACAAGTCAGGCAACCAATGGCTATGGGTCAAGAGACAACGCACTTCAGACCGTAATTTACATACTGAGATTTATACATGTCATAACAGGTTATCAGGTCTCGGATTCAAATCGTACTCACGTCTCGTATAAGGCCTAATCGTTCTCGAGCGCTGATATCCCACTCCCGACGTTCTTTGATTTCAGTAAATATCCATGGCTTGATGAGTGCTCCTCGGCCCACCATAACCCCATCGACTTTACCGTATTCCAGTTTCTCGTAGTAGTCTTCAGCTGAAAAACAATCTCCTCCGCCGAAGATGGGTATAGGGTCAACTTCAACAACTGTCAGCGAAGGGGAATCAACTCCATCAAGCTTCCACGCACGATCTTCTTTTTCCTCCTGGATTCTGACTGCTTCAACGCATTGCCGGATGTAGTCCCAGTCTGCGAGGCGAGTGTAACGTTGTTGTCGAGTTCTCCCATGTAACTGTCGAATATGAGCAAACCTCTCTAACAACTAAAATGATGCCTCACTGTCATACAAGATGCACCCCAGTCCGCAACTCGAGGCATGAGCTTGTGAGCAGTATTTTTCCCCTCCTTGATACCGGTTCTCAGTTTCACAGTTACAGGTATCTCTCCGAGAACCTTGTTCATTCCAACAACAATCCTACCCAATTTACCAGGGGCATCAATCACTACATTCATGGTCGACCATCGGTCAATTGATTAAGGGATAAACATATAGAGGAGACCTACGCGCTGATCCACTCCCTTGTTTGAATACGAGATCGATAGGGCATCCACAGTTGACGTCGACAAAATCCACACCACCTGCTAGCTCCTTGGCGATGACCTCTGCAGTGGGCACTAAGTTAGCGGGTTTGTTTCCCGCCACCTGGATGCCAAAGATTCTTTCCGAAGGATGCCTGCGCACTAGTGACCACTCCTCTTTTGATCCAGCCAAAAACGAGTTGGCAAGACCCACTACATAACTGTAAGTGCTATCTATAAAAAAAGCAGCTAGATATCCTTACTCTCGCCACAAGTGATGTCAGCACCGAGAGTCACGCAAAGCCTCCGAAACGGCTGTGAAGGCTGTGAGACAGAAGTTACCCCGAACAGTAGCAACACACAAGGTTCCCAACGGTCGTTAACGGAGCAAGATCTAAAGGCTCTCTTTTGAGTTTCTTCATGAAGCACTTGTGAAAACCAACACACATGTTTTTCCTGTCCAATTCAATCTTTTCTTTTCACGAAATCGCAATGGAACATCAGTAGTCGATACAAACTCATGAGAATTCCCCGTTCTGCTCAAGATAAGCTCGTTGACTTGCAGCGACATAGGTTCAGGTGCAGAAAGGACAACGTCAGAGTCTTGTTCTGGCTCCGCCACGACCACCGGGTCATTTTTAGGGACTAAACTCTGGGTTTCACCTTTTTTTTCAGTGTCCTTCAATTTTTCAAGATAAGATGTAGCCAATGGGAGAGGGTACTGCAATCGAATTTAGTGATTTTCGCTTGAACATGTATATACCACCCCTGACCTTTTTCGTTCGTAAGGAGTTCAACAGGTTGCCGCTCACAAAATTCAGTTCGTTTGCAGTGAGAGCAGCCCTTGCTTTTTTGTCTTCATCTCCTACAATTGTAACACTTGTTCCATCTATACGAGCATGGGCCCCTAGAAATCTACACTTGAAACCGTATCTGAAGTGTTGTGAGCGGGTTTGTCAATAGATGTGTCTCGTTCACGCAAACTACACAACGCACGAACCTACATTCACCGGTTTCGGCGAATATGGGGCAGGTAGTGCTCCAGTCTATCGAAGGATGATCCATATGCTGCCCCCTGACTGGCCTATCAGTCTTAACGAAAGGGGCATTATCTGATATTTCCGAGGACTCCAAAACTCGAATATCGTGTGTTTTTGCAGCAAGATAGGCAGGAATATCATGGGAGAATTTACAATTTCTAAAAGAGAACATCAAAACAACAAAAAAATCCATAAACATACCACCAAGCGA
>Ga0157363_1007179_pt1 | contig 10538 bp, 4 predicted proteins | sample AttsexASBM1_FD_111477 | JGI IMG/M metagenome (GOLD analysis project Ga0157363, IMG submission 111477) | Fungus gardens microbial communities from leaf cutter ant in Ribeirão Preto, State of São Paulo, Brazil - Atta sexdens ASBM1 | ecosystem: Host-associated > Fungi > Mycelium > Unclassified ...
CTTTTTGATATTTAATACGATCTAAATAACATTCTAGAATTTAGTTTTTTAAAATATCTATGTTACTCAAGATCTCACAAGCAGACGTTATTTACTTGTTTGACATTATTTGACATTACATACTTTGCTACTTGAATAATCATTTGATAAATATATAAAACTTTGCATAAACTTTTTTTTAACTTTTTTGTATATTTTTGATTATAACTGCGATTATAAATAACAAGTTCAAATGTTTGAAGAATTATACGATATCTACACTATTTGAAAGTTACGTCAAGTTCAACTCGATATATTTTTCTTCTGCAAGAAAAATATAAACTGCTAATTAAATTGTAAAATGAGATATATCGTAACATAAATATTATATTTTCCTAGTTCCACAGAATCTTCTCTCCGAGTCCCTTTAAGGATTAATAAAATTTATAAACGCGTACGTCGCTACAATTTAAGAAATCATAACGTTAGAAATACGAATCCATATACTGGTTGCCCACCGCGAGGTCGGAGATGACTCTTCGTTCGAGGGTTGTATTAATGCCAGGAAATGTTTTGCGGCGCGCTACCATAGATAAAACCCGAGCGGTAAAACGATTCAGCGTAATATATCAATTCGCAGGACGATGCGCTCTGCAAGTACCTAAAAACGCCCCCGAACGCATTATTCCTCGAGTACGTCGGGATGGCGTTGTCGGGTATAAATAATTTTCACCTCGCCATTTCTCAACGGGATTGCGTAATATTTCGAACTAAGGCGAAAGGACAACCTTCGTAAATACCGGTGGTAAAGCGTGCGTTAATAAAGAGTAGTACGGGCACAGTTAACGAGAGGCAGCAAGCAGTTCCCGCTAATGCGCTCAACGTATCCACACCTTATGCTTGCATAATAATATTCCATCCGCCGGAACATTCTTCGAACCACCTGCGCCCGTTTTGATTAAAAGCTAACACATCAACGAAAATTTTATCCTCATGACAAAATATTAAAACCACAATGTGAAAACGGTGTTCTTGTCTCAGTTATCGTGTTATACACGAAAATATTACTAGTTGTCAAGAAGAAGATGTAATGTTTTGACAAAAATGAATTTAGTACGCTTTAATAGTCGCAAATTAATTGTCATCTTACGCTGTAATTTTTTAGGCAAGTATAAATACAGCCGCACGTTTTATTTGACTCACGTCACATACAGTGTCTACAATGAAATTTTTAAGTGTGAAACTTTAAGTCACAAGAAATTAATCAGTCACAGACGAATATAAGGAGAATAATCGACTATGATCAATCTTTTTACGGCTTAACATTTAAAATTTAAGTTTTACACCTTAAAATTTCATTATTGATATCCCTGTAGGCAAGTAATACAATGAGATTTAAGGCACGAAACTTAAGGAGGGACTTAAGGAACTACAACAGAAGTCATAGACAGTCGTAAGGTTTTAAGTTGTAGAAAATTGATCAATCGCAGTCGAATATGAGAAAAATAATCAACTAGGATTAAATAATCAACTAGGGTAAATTTTTTTACGGCTAAGACTTAAAACTTAAGTTTAACACGTCTTAAAATCTCATTGCAGACGCCACTTTAGGCACGTAAAGCGCTCTAGCGATAAAGTCACGCGATAAAGCACGCCTTAATAAAGAGAATCGAGTGTATGATAAAGAGCGAAGACAGCCACGCCCGTTAATGTAGTCGATCCGAAACAGGATTAAATCCTTTACGCGGCAATTTCAGCGCCCCAGCACTTACTGGTGCAATACACAACGGCAGACATAACTCTTAAACCCAACTCTCGGCTTCACAAATTACAAAACCGTCGAAGCGTTTATGCGCAAGTTATAACTGTATAAGCGATATATTTCGCGCTAAGAAGAGCTACGATGTTTACTCCTCTCATCCCGCGCGCACTGTCCGTGGTTATTTATAACGCAATGCAGTTATGCTTTATTGTCCAACTACGTACATTACGTCGAGATATCTGCAGTGTTATTCGTATGCATGTATAAGTACATATCGATTTTAGACATACACAGAAGGAAAATTTTGTTATCACCGCGTAATAACGTAGTAATTTTCATTAATTTCCTACGTGTACTTGCAATCAATCAAATTTAGTTGTACCAAATTAACATGTATATATACACCATCAATATATCGCGATTAATTATAAAGAATGAACTGAAATATTTACTTATCGATATATTTATATACAAAATACTCGGCACACATAGATTTATTAATACAGCATGCAATGTTGATAAATTGCAATGAAATACAGCCTCCATTGTGTAGCTTCCAATCAGATGAGATCGTATATGATTTTACATCAGAAGATGTGATAAATTCACGAAAATACTCTCAACTCACCGAAAATTATTCGCAATGTGAATCACGCTTGGGTTCTCTCATTAAAGAACTTTCATTATAACTTACACACAAAGGGGAAGATCCTATACTTTGAATTTGATGATGAACCCGCATGCCGTCAAAGCATGCGTCTAGCAACGAAACGGCAGAATATCATAGTTAATAATCGCGACAATTAGCATTGCAAGTGACAGTTGGAGGCAAACAGTGCGGAACAGCGTCGCGAGGCGGACATGGACAACACAATGTAGGTAATTCTCGGTTAATTAGAGGTGCCACCGGCGCTACGGAGAAGGGAGATAACGAGAGGTGTCGTCAGCGGGGGAGGAGCGCGGTAAGTATGGAAGTCCAGCAGGAGGACGACGGCGCCGTCAGGACGCTGACCTAGCGGTTACGATTCGGTCGATTTACTTGGGACTACGAATCGCCCGTTGCTACGCCACACGCCTATCCTTGCAGCCGTCTCCACTGCGATTATGCTTTTCAATCTCAATCTCGTATAGTATAATCATCCCGCCATTTCAACGACGAGCAAATACTCATTAGCTCCGAAATGTCTATTTTATGATTTCTATATCTTGTGAATTTCCTGTATCTATAATATAAAGTTAGAACAAAATTTCAAGACAGATTCATTCACGTGGACAACGAAATATATCAAAAAAGGGGAAATTAGATGTTAAATTAACCTTCGATGTTGAAAATTTAATCTCCCAGAATTAATGCTAAAATCTAATACTAGTTACTGACGCCGGAGTCGGATAAGACCATTTAATTTATGTTAATTAATATATTCCGTGCCGATTTTAAGTGACTTGATCACTCTGTCGCGTGAGTAGCGATCCATATTTCACATGTATTTTACAATAGTTAAAAGATTGTAAAAATTATTATTATAAAGAAGAAGAGGAATAAGGTTAAAAGACACTAATTAATTTGAAGGAATCAAAATAATGTAACATAAAAGAATGAATACTACTTTTTAAAATTTTTAGAAAGCTCTGAAGAATAAAATCTCTCACTCTTAAAAGTTGAAAACTGAGCCACTCCTTTTTAAGACGCTCAATTTTCGCTCTTTAGAATGAGAGTCCTTCAAATAATTTAAAGATTAAGTATATTTTAATAAGAATAATCCAAGTTTGTAGATGTAACATAAAGAAAATGAAATTGTTGGACAAAAAGATTAATAATTGAATGATCCAATAAACTCAACGTCAGCTCTGGAGGATTAATAGCTCCACAGTCAATAAATATGGACGTATAAGAAGTGATAAACACGTGTCTGGATATGTGTGGGATGTCTTCTAATGAGAACGCGATACGAGCTCTGCCAAAGCTTCTTCATCATAAAACCGGATAAGAGCGGGTGCGGCGTCTGGAAATCTTCAACCGTGAAAAATAGCGATCTCGCGCAGCTGGTGCGGCTGGTGGCCGAAAAAATGATCATTCCTTGAGTCGAATAGAAATTGCTGTAGTACGTGTTTAACACGCCTGCACATGTACGTGTACGCACACATATGCGTACGTTACTCTGATATCCTCATAAATGAAATCAAAATATAGATTAAATCCGAATATTATTTGTCGAGATAGAAAAATTGATTTTAAATACGTTTGTTGAAATTGGATCTCGAGTAAATGATACTTCTTTCATCATGATATTATATTTTTTACTGATAATTGCAACTCTTTGACGTTGGTCATTTAACATGACCAACCAAACGTTTATTATTTGTTTATTACCGTTTGTTACGTAGTTATCGGCAGTTACGTAATAATGCAGTGTTTATCTGTTTCAAAGCATTGTTTTAAAAGCATAACCATTATGTATACATCAAAAAGGATAAATCCAAGTTGTACGTATTTCCTGCATCGATTTTAAAGAAATATATTAAAACTAAAAATTATTAATATATTAATATAACAGTTAGAATGATATATGTACGCATGTACATTTAAGCGCGCAATTTTCATTTATTAATCAAATTCATGGCGTATAACCGAAGCGTATAGATATAGGCATGTACCGATGCAGCGCGCAGGAATTTTCTAAAACTTTTCAAAAATGCACCAGCTATGCGAGGCCAAAATTGTTGCATCGAAAGAATTCATTGTCGACGCAATATCGACGATACAGTCCTCTAACGTTGTAAAATTATTTTCTAGCAGAGCACGTCTCCACTGAAAATCCGAAAGAAGGGTAGATTTTGGGAGTGCGGTCAGCGAAACGAAAAGAGAATTGCGTCCGTGCGATCCGGGTTTATTGAGTGCGGAGTCTCGGGAGTGCGCGCGAGGAGAAAGAGAGTGTGAGAGCTTTTTTCGCAACTCCACTTTTCGAATTGCCGGCAGGGAAAATCTTGCCGCGCCGCGCCGCCGAGATTTGTTGGATGCATGCCGGGCAGCCCTGTGAGATTTATTGCCGACCCTCGCTCGCTTTAAGAGCCGAAGTCAGGCTGTCTTCGCGAAATTCATTACTTCGCACTGGGACTTCTCGACAGCTGTTGACGCCGCGAAAAGTTTACTTTGAAAAGTGCACAGCAAACGCCGGTTTACTCGCGGCGAGGCGGAAAACCTTTCACGCCCAGCCGCATAGCGCAGCTTATGTAACTTCGTTCATTACACGGATGGTATAAGATACAACAAAGTGCCAGATGTGTAATCATAAACCAGTGAATGCTGTACAAAGACTTGAGTGTCTCGCTGAGATAATTTGTCTGCTTGTAAAACGACGACGAACAGTAAAAGTCTCTTTGTCGTGATTCTAAGTATAAAGGAAATTAGGAAATCGCACGTTTCACAAAAGTGAGAAAAACTTAAAGAGATATCTAGATATCTAGATAGCAAGAGAATCGTATAGAGTTTGTACTTGACTTTGTCTCTTCGTCTCGATTTTATCAAGTAATATCCGTATATAAGAATCTTGTCTCCGTTTCTGGCTACGTTCACCGATCGGAGCATATTGCCGTCTTCCATTATCTTCGACCTTCCAACCGGACTGAATGGCATGTTATGCGGCACGACAAGAATCTTTACTTTGTCCAAGTCCGAATCAACCTGTTTAATGGCGGAAAAGTTTTGAGGCGCAGATATAACGATACCATACCAGTGGGTGGCACGATAACGCCAGAATAATGTCTCTTAATGGCGCGACGACAGGAACAGCGGTAAGTGTGACGTTTCGAGCAAAATGGTCTCGGTTCTAAACGAAGTCCGAACTTTCCTATGGAACTTATAATGCGGCCAGGCTCGTTAAGATGCCATGGACATCGGAACAGAAGCTCGTTAGCATAATCTACGAAGTTCGGTAGTCTAAATCCACCTATACATAAATACACGGTCGCAAAAAGTACGCAGCAACTTATATATTGTGATCACTTTGTTTCTTCTACATATATATATATATATATATATATATATATATGTAAATATATATAAATATATATAAATCGATTTAGGATGATTTAGGATGATTCATTATATACTTCCGCAACTTAATAAATTAATTATATCGCTAAAGATATTAGAATATTGATCCGTTATATACTAATCAACGATATTAAGGTCTATTTAAATAACCAAGAAATATTTTTTCATGTCTCTTTTCATTAATCTCTGGTACACCCCAAGCAAGATGATGTCAAAATGATGTCTTAATAACATCTTAATGACTTTAATAAAATATTTCATTAATATATCATTAAGATGTCAACTTAATACTTTAGATCGACACAATGGGTCATTCAAATATCTTTCGCATTTCTTCTCTTTGAAATATTAGGAACACCTGGCTAAATAATGGTCTTTATTCTTTCCTTTTTTTTTAAGACACGACCTTACAAATTTCTTTCTAAGAATATTATATGTAAAAATCATTTAATAATTTTCGTATACGTATAAACACGAAAGTAATCCAGACACGAATCGTGTAGGATAGATTGAGGCGAATTGGATTACAGAGCAAATCAAATTAATATAAATTTTGAGACAGTTAGTCGATATTTGTCGTTAATTTTATTATCTTTTTATTTCAAAAACAGCTCGTTTAAATTTAAACGAGCTGTTTTTGAAATAAAAAGAATAATAATAAATTTGTGATTCACCTCGGTTTACCTAATAATAGTAAAAGACCAGAACATCACGTGTAAGGGCAAAAAAAAACTTCACGTGTAAGGGTAAAAATAAAAATTTAAGGATCTTATTCACAAAAAATATCACACATACAAAAATATTAAGAAAATCTATAATATACGTAACGTGTACTATAATATTTTCATACTTTTTTTTTTCGAGGATACGGCAGGATGCATGTTAGATCATTAGGTACAACTATCTAACAATCGTAGGCCATATCGATGTTACGTCATAGTCGAAACGTAACAACAGATAACTAGCGGATACCGTTTTCCCTCCATTTCGGCCAATTACGCGCATCCAATTATCGAGGTAGCGGCCGCGGATCGGAGCCGAGGCCAGATCGTTATTCTCGCGTACATGCGAAACACGTTTCAGATATCGCCGCCGCATGCTTTTCATTCTCCACCTCCCCCTACAACCACCCGGAAACGATGTCATACGTCATTGCCGGTTTCATTGTGATTCGTGGATAGCCGTACACTGCCTGGAGAGCGCGAATTCCGCTATACTCGATAGCGCTTCGGCTCCACGGCATTCCAATTCCGCTGTACTTTTACTGGCATTGATTAGTGAGCCCGGCATCCATAAATTTTAGGGGGAGGATTCATTGAAGGAGAATGCAGCAGGATGATCAAAGGAACGTAGGATCGATGCAGAAATAGGATAGCAATAGTACACAGCAGCGCAACGCGTGTTTTCGAGCAGCGTCGCACGTGCGGAACGACATCATTAATTGTCCTGTTTCCACTTGAAATTCTGCACAACTTGAATTTAATTATAATGACGTGACTATCGCAAGAACATACTTTCGCTTTGTAAACTACGTTGACGCGTTAAATCTCCAGCGGTTGTGACAAAGCTCCTGAAAAGTAACGAAAGACCGCGTCGACGATGTCCATATTTTTAACATTTCTAAAGTTGCGGCGAGAAGTTACACGGGTATGGAAAGGGAAGTTAACTGCTACTTTGTAACGCGGAGAGTTCGAAATCCCCTCTGGGATGACGGAGTCCTTCGAATTTGCATGAAAAAGGAACGGGCCTTCCAGCAACTGGTATATAAGCTACTTCCAAATGAATGCAAATTCTTCTTCGAAAGCTCTCTCGATGAGAGTCGAGGAATTTGCTTACGTAAATACGATGTTATTGTGCGACGAAATATTACATCGTCGCCACCTTTGGCGGAAGCTGCGCGAAACGCATTAAACATTTAAAATATTCATTTGCCATCTTCATCTTCCACGACGCGCGCGTTACTTTAAATTTCAAATATTGAAACGCCATGATAAAAGATGCTCATCTGCGTATCATCATATAAAGTTTTTTTCAAATTATTAAACTATTTAGTATTATTTAGTATTTAGTATTTAGTATTATCGAAAACTTTTTACTATGTAAATGTAAACTGTTGTATAGGATGTATATAACGATCGTACGACATGTTTGATGGGTTGCTACTGTGAAACGGTGTAAGATAATTGATTACGCGTGCTTCTCTGGATCAGCCGATAATTGCCTGACACAGAGGGTACAAAAACAATTACCGGTTCGGATTAGGTATTGGCACAGTGTCCATGTGTGCGTGTGGTTTGATACATATATATTGCGCGTGTGTGTGTGTGTGTGTGTGTGTGTGTGTGTGTATGTGTACAAGATCTGCAACGCGCAATGATATGGTGGCGTGTTGAGAGATAGTAAGCACGCCAGACTATGCACGATATATTTGGTATTAGTTGATTGGATCGATTCTAGATTTCTACAGAAACAACAAATTGAAATTTGATCTTATGATTTGGATTTACTAAAGTTAATTACACATATATTATAATAATTATTGTAATTATGTAAAATAGAGACAACGTAATATTTGGATTCTTATTGTGTGCATATCACGTTACGAATTTGAATAACCTTTGGAGACCTTTTTGTAAAAATACAATTTATAATGTACATCTGAGATTTAATTATTTCAAATTTAATGCACAGATTAACAGAGTTTGCTTTGCAATAAGTTGTCACATAATCTAAAACGGTCCAAGACCAATCCAAGCGTTAATATCCTGATTTAAATTGACCTAAATACTGATTTCCTCATGCGAGCGAATCGCAGAAACTTGGATAAGGTTGAATTTCACCATGCGCTTATATCATTTCACTATCAACTCAGAAAATCAGAATTCTAAAGAGGGACGCTCGATGACACTCCTGACCCTTTTCCATTTCTTACCAGTAGAGTATTGGTCCAATTCGACTCTCGCGAAGGAAATGGATCTTGGCATGTAGCTACGCCAGAATCGAATCAGACTTAATTCAATTGACCACATCGATTGCACTCCCTCTAACCACCATGGTATTTCAATGCCACAAAATCCAGATTATTTAGTTTCGCATTTACAATCTGCGTAATCACTTATCCTTATAAGATATTCGATCTCTCATCAATTTGTCTATTGATAAATGTTTCAATTATTCAACTGTAATAATACACACACACACACACACACACACACACACACACACACACACACACATATTTATAAAAGAGACAGTATTTTTTTAGTTTAAACCATTTAGTGAAACTTATATTAAAACTTATTTCATTTCAGCATATTGTATGGAAAATATTATATGTATAATTTAGATTACACTTTATTTTTTATTATTACGTTAATAAAAACAATCAAACAACGATATTTCTATAGTAACAGCTTGTTTCACAGAATAAAACATCCTGGCAATCTGAACTTTCTTTCAATACGATTTTTATTGAACATCCTCGATTCTATATATACAAAATGATATTTGGCTTTAATCCTAGATCTGTCTAAAAGACTAGTGACTATGCTCTTCAAACAATTCCTTACTCGAATTTCACGTGATAACGGAACAATCGGAATAACCGGATAGGCGAGATGTAAGCTACGATGCCGGTAACACCATCGTCGTCACTAACCTCCTGTCCACTCGTGTTTTACTGTTTGCGAGTGTTGAGCCTCGCTAAGCTCCGTAGATAACGTTTTGCCCTTCGTACATTGTTCTGGGAGTTTAAACAGATTACGCCCCGGCGCTGGTTAAACGTAAATTGCTGTCCCAACTCTATCCCTATTCTCATCGAAAACCAAGCAGCCTCCCGATACTTTAACTATATCTGTTCCGTAAGTTAGTAAGAAAATGAAAACGTATATATATATATATATATATATACTACACTCTATACGCAACTTTAGAAAAAATTAATTTAAATTTTTTATATTATGTTAATATTATCATTATAATGCCTGTATTGTATTACATAAGTAAAGACTCTTCTCTTGATATATACATTATAAAACAGTACATGAATGATAAATAGGCAGGATTACAAGAGCATAAAAAGTTGATGAAGAATATTCTCGTAGTTCTTATAAAATTAGTTCTTTGCAGTGTTTTAAGATTACTTATGAACATCATTAATAAAATAACAATTCACGTAACTTGTCATATTATTTTCAGTTTAAATTTATGATTGTGTTTCAAGTTCGACAAATCAAATCAGAGTGTTTGTTTATAGAAGTAAAAAATACATTTATAAACTACATTTGTTATTAAATATCAAGAACCGCTTCGACCAAAAATAGAATCTCTGCTCTTGTTTGATTTATTCTTATTTAATTTTTCCACTATAATTATAAAAATTATATTATATATTTAATTTTAAACTCCTGACTATTCAGCGACACAGAATCAGACGGCAGCCCGTGTGTGTTACAGCGCCTCGCCACGATAAATGGCTGACCTTATAAGCGTGGAAAAGTGACGAAATTTATTTGCATGCCATTTCGTTATTATTTGCTTAATTGTGAAAATGTGACTTGTCTCTTATCGACTACTTATCAAAGTCATAATTATCGATAAAAACTAAAGTTATCTTGGAATTTTATAGTATATAAAAGCGTATATTTTACTCATTTCAGCAGCTATCAGACCGTATATTTCCCAAATATAGGCTCACTTTATGTGTTAATCATTTATTGATTGTCAAGGGAGGAAAGATTTTCA
>Ga0157363_1007181_pt1 | contig 10536 bp, 14 predicted proteins | sample AttsexASBM1_FD_111477 | JGI IMG/M metagenome (GOLD analysis project Ga0157363, IMG submission 111477) | Fungus gardens microbial communities from leaf cutter ant in Ribeirão Preto, State of São Paulo, Brazil - Atta sexdens ASBM1 | ecosystem: Host-associated > Fungi > Mycelium > Unclassified ...
TAGAACGCGCGCTGCAGAACCCGACCAATTAATATTGTGCCGATGAAACCCGCCGCCCCTATCACCAGCAGGACAAGGGAAATGTATGTTCCGTGTACGCCAGTAACGGTTTCCAGAAAAGGTCGTATGTAAGTAAAGAGGCCAAACTGCCCCATAAACAGCAGACTGCTTGCCAGCATGCCTGCGACTACACCCGGATATCTGAACAGGGTAAACACCTTAAAAGCACTGGCTACCCCGGGTGCACGTGCGGCAGAGGGCATTGACGGTAGCGCTTTCCATTGCCATGCCAGAGCAATAAGTGAGATCGGAACAAGGCACAGGAAAGCGCCACGCCACCCTATGAGGGCACCAAGCCATGCGCCCATCGGCGCGGCCACAACGGTCGCGAGCGCGTTTCCACCGTTCACCATCGCCAGCGCTCGCGGTATGTCGCGTTTGGGCACCATTCTGATGGCGGTTGCCGCTGACATCGACCAGAAGCCGCCGACCACTATCCCTATAAGCGCACGACCCAACATATAGGTCAGATAGTCAGGCGCGAGCGCAACAGTTCCACCTGAAACACCCATGGCAAAAGTCAGCGCCAGCAACAGCGTTTTACGGTTAAGGCTCCCGGCGAGTGCTGATATAAACAGGCTGGTCAGAACGGCAAACAAGCCAGAAATGGCAATCCCCTGTCCGGTCATGCCTTCGGTAACTTGCAGATCAGATGCCATGGGCGTCAGCAGGCTCACTGGCAGAAACTCGGAACTGATTAGCGCAAAAGCGCAGACTGACATGGCAAAGACACCACTCCAGGATGAGGGCGCCTCATGTGACGTTGCAGTGCCTTCAGAGGCCTCTGATAGAGCTGAATTCATAGGATAATCTTCATATTTTAAAAATGGGCGACCGCGCACTGAATCGCCTCCGCGCGGTCAGGATGAATGATGAGGAGATGTAAGCGGCGCTCAGTCCTGTATCTTTATGCTGTGGCGGCCAGGTTTTCCCTGAAGAAAGCCGTCAGTTTGTCGAAAGGAATTTTGTCCATCCGGTCGTAGAGATCGACGTGAACAGCATCCGGGATGATCAACAGCTCCTTGGGTTCAGCAGCTGCTGCAAAGGCGGTTTCGCTGAAATAGCGTGAATGTGCTTTTTCTCCATGAATAAAGAGCACGGGCCGCGGCGAAATTTCACTGATATAGGTCAGGATGGGCATGTTCATGAACGGCAGCGGTGTGGTCTGTGTCCAGGCGTTTCCGGAGTTAACGGCGCGAGGATGGTAGCCGCGAGGGGTCATGTAGTAGTCGTGATACTCAACAAGGAACTGTGCCTCGCCACCTTTGAGCGCATTGTAGGGGGGCTGATATGCCGGTTTCCCGGCTTCAGCATCTTTCCAGCGCTGCTGGCTTAATGCTTCCAGCGTTTGCGCGCGCTGTGTCGGCGTGACGCTGTCGTTGTATCCCCTGGACATCACTCGTGTCATGTCATACATGGTGCTGGCGACAACAGCTTTGATTCGTTTGTCCACCGCTGCCGCGCTCAGCGCCATTCCACCCCAGCCGCAGATACCGATGATACCAATTCGCGCCCGATCGACATTCGGCTGCAAGCCCAGGCAATCCACCGCTGCGCTGAAATCTTCTACGCTGATATCCGGTGAAGCCACATTACGCGGCTCTCCTCCGCTCTCACCGGTGTAAGAAGGGTCAAACGCCAGGGTGATAAAACCGCGTTCTGCCATGGTCTGCGCGTAAAGCCCGGATGATTGCTCCTTAACGGCACCAAAAGGCCCACCCACCGCAAGAGCGGGGAGTTTTCCGGTGATATTTTTTGGCTGATAAATATCTGCGGCAAGCGTGTTGCCGTAACGGTTGCTGAACGTCACTTTGCGATGTTCAATCCGGTCGCTTTTCGGAAAGACTTTATCCCACTTGTCTGTGAGCGTAAGGCCCTTCTGCTCCTGTGCCGCAGCAGGGGACATAACGCTGACGCCCGCGGCCGCAATGCCGGCGGCAGTCAGCTTAAGCAGGGTACGTCGGTGTGCGTCCGGTTCACCGGGCAGTTTCACATCAAGGTCATCAACGTTTCTGGTCATGACAGATCATCCTTTCGCGTAAAAGTAAAAGTGAGGTTCAGGGTTCAATTCGCTCAATGCGCAGATTGTAGGGGCCGGGCTGTGAGAGGATGTCCAGACCCTGATCGATTTTTCCCAGCGGCAGAAGATTGCGCGACCAGGTTCGCGGCTTGATGAAGATGGCCAGGTTACCCCAGGGCGCATAATGGGTCAGCTCTCCCGCCACCGGCGTCATACCGTCCGGCGCGCCTTCAGTAACGAGCTTGCGCGGCAGGTCGGACATGCGCTCAATGGTGTCGTAATCATTCATCGTGAGAGAAAGCGGAAGCATCGAACCAAAGTCTCTGGCGGTGGCATTGTCATACAGGGTGGCAACGGCAGTTTTCTTACCAACAATCAGTCTAATCTTCATAGTGTCGCCCTTTGCTTGTGCACGATGCGGCGCAGACTGCGCCAGCGAACCGGAACTTTTCTGTGCCCATGCGGCTGGAGCCAGTATCAGCACGGCGATCAGAATGATGAGTCCGTGCGGCCATTGAAGTGCGTTTTTGGTCGTTTTCATGGCAGTTATCATCCGTAATGCTGCTCGTCGTGACTAGCTTATTTATACTGAATAACCTTATAAGTTATGCTAATTAATCATGACTTTTTGACCGGAAGCTGAGCACCATGGCCAGACGAAACCTTAACGACCTGATGTACTTCGTGACTATTGCGCGCGAAGGGAGTTTTACCCGTGCAGCGGCTTTGCTGGGCGTGACGCAGTCGGCGCTGAGCCAGGCGATTAACGGGCTTGAAGCACAACTGGAAATACGGTTGTTGAACCGCACCACACGCAGTGTTTCTCCGACCGCTGCTGGCGAGCGCCTGCTGAACACCATCGGGCACCGGTTTGATGAAATTGAATCCGAGCTGGACGAGCTGACTGAAATGCGTGATAAGCCTGGAGGAACGGTACGCATTACCTGCGGAGACCATGTACTGCGAACGCTGCTGTTACCGAAAATCACGCCACTACTAAGTGAATATCCGGACATCAGCGTTGAGTACGATATTAACTATGGATTCCGCGATATCGTGGCGGATCGTTTTGATATGGGGGTGCGACTGGGTGATACCATCGACAAAGACATGATTGCAGTACCGATAGGCCCGCCTGTGCGCGTTGCCGTTGCCGCCTCACCTGAGTACTTTGAGAGGTATCCCCGTCCCGAAAAGCCTCACGATTTGCTGAAACATAACTGCATCAATATGCGTATGCAGTCCAGCGGGGGAATATACACCTGGGATTTTATCAGGCAGGGAAAGCTACAAAGCGTGCGTGTAGAAGGACAGCTGATTTTTAACACGACTCCACCCATGGTTGAGGCAACGCTGATGGGGGCAGGTATCGCCTCGCTGCCGGAAGAAGAGTTTGCGCCGCATATTGAAGAAGGACGACTGGTCCGCGTGCTTGAAGACTGGTGCGATCCATTCCCGGGATATTTTTTGTATTATCCAAGCCGCCGACAGCCTTCGCCGGCTTTCCGGCTGGTTGTAGACGCCTTACGGTATACAAGACCAGCCGGAACGAAACTATAACCTGCAGACGTCTTCATTTGGTTTTGAGCATTTGTACTAAATCGTTTTATTTTGATTTTTAAAACAATACCTTAAACATATTGATTAGCTTTACTAATAAGCTCTTTAAGTATTCATCAGCTAGTCAGGCTAATGTGGTCCTGCAAAAATCTCCGCTCAGCTGTAAACAAAACCATGGAGATCCAAGTAATGAACTATAACCATCTGGGACGCACTGGCCTGAAAATCAGCCCGATAACGCTCGGCTGTATGAACTTTGGTGAACTGACCGACGAGCAGGGTAGCTTCAGGATCATGGATACTGCTCTTAACGCCGGTATTAACCTGTTTGACACTGCCGACGTTTATGGCGGCCCGCAGTCACCGGGCATGGCCAAAGGTTATGGCACTTCCGAGGAGATTATTGGCAACTGGCTGGCGCAGGATAAGTCCCGTCGCGATAAAATTGTGCTTGCCACCAAGGTTTATCAGCCTATGGATATCGGACCTAACGATAAATATCTGTCGGCGTATCACATCCGCCGGGCATGTGAAGCCAGCCTCCGTCGCCTTAAAACAGACCACATCGATCTTTATCAGATGCATCATATTGATCGTTCAACGCCGTGGGAAGAAATCTGGCAGGCATTTGAGCAACTGATCAGGGAAGGCAAGATCACCTATGCAGGCAGCAGCAACTTTGCCGGCTGGGATATCGCTACCGCACAGTGCTCGGCCGCCTCGCGCAATTTGCTGGGACTGGCCTCGGAACAGAGTCTCTACAACCTGACGCAGCGTACCATTGAGCTGGAAGTCATTCCGGCACTGCGCCATTTTGGCGTTGGGCTAATCACCTGGAGTCCTGTAGGAATGGGGCTGCTGGGAGGCGTGTTGAAAAAGATTTCTGAGGGGCGGCGCGCCACGCCAGGCTTGCTGGCGCAAATCGAGGCACGCCGCCCGCAACTGCAGGCCTGGGAAGCCTTGTGTGAAGAACTGGGTGAGTCCCCGGCACTGGTTGCGCTGGCCTGGCTCCTGCACAATCCGGCAGTGGCTTCGGTGATCAGCGGTCCGCGAACTGCTGATCAATTGCAGGAAAATCTCAAGGCCGTTGAACTTAAGCTTTCAAAAAAGGTGCTGACCGAACTCGATGCCATCTGGCCGGGTCCTGGTGGTGAAGCGCCGGGGGCTTACGCCTGGTAAACGCTGTAAGGTATTACGGAGTGTGCGACTTATCCGGCAGATCTGTCGGATAAGCCTTGCGGGTTGGTCCGGACCTGCGACAAACGTTGAACATATCAACCTTCGCGCTATCAGAGCGCCGTAATGACCTCTGCTAATGCCGTTGCCATCTGGCGCCGGCTAGCATATTAAAGACGATATCATGCAGAGAATCACCTTGCTTATATCTGTCCCAGATAATCGCCTTCTGCTCTGGCGTGTAGTTAATCCGAGTTCTTCGTTTCATGGCAACGTCCCCCCTTGATTAAGGATAGCGTTGCATCGAGCCATTGAACTCACAGCACATAGCTGCCATTCACTTCTAAGGTTGTTCACCTATCTTTGTCTCCTGTGCGAGCAGGATTGAAAGCCGGACTGAGCTATAGGGAAACAGATGCGTCTCTGCACGATGGGCGTGGGTCTGATGGCAAAACAATGGTCAGGCAGACAAATGGTGGAAATTCGGATGCCTCCAGAATTTAGTATTGTCACAATCGTTAATCGCCTGTTTTTTAGACTCCCGGCGTTGATTCTGCTAAACCGGGTCCAATTTCAGACTCGATTAAGTAAGTCGTCCAAGCCTGAGCTTTCCTCCTGTCGTTCAGGATCTCGACTTTGAGAGTGTGGGGTTAAAAGGTTTAAAACCTTGACGTGAAGATGATAATTATTATCATTTATGCTATTTGCGAAAGGAGAACACGTGAAGATCTTCTGGACCCTGAAATCCATACCCGAACTGGCCGACCTAGACTTGTGGGAGCGCGGAAGACGATGGCGGGAGGCATATAAATCAGCTTTTCGTCACTGGCAGACCTGGGCGGGCCTCATCGTCTGCGGGGCCTTCGGCTACTCAGGAGCGTATTTTTTTGGTATTGCCGGCTCCGTAATCATGTCCGGGCTGGGCGGCTTTGTGTACGGACAGATTGTCACAAACGTTGTCCTGAAACGTTATCGTCACCGATTGCGTGGCGAAGCTGGCTGATCTCCAGGGGGCTACGGCATCCGCAGTTAGCAGGCACGAAAGCAACGGGGCTTCTTTCAGAGCGTTTCAGTGAAACTCCCAATATACAATCTGGTTGCTCAATGGCAAATAAGTCTCCATAAGCGGCTATACAGCAAAACCTGACCCTGTCTGAACCCAACCTTCCGCGAGGATTGATCAATCAATTGCCGGTGAGGGTTTTGTCAGGATTTCTTCTTATGCCATCTGTCATCATTGCCTTTTGCGTACGTATTCTTGACTGCAGCCCAAGCCACTTTATGTGAAACCTCTTCCCGGGAGCTGTCATCCTTGCGGTCTTTTTTATCCTTATATTCATCCCAGGCACTGTTAAAAGCTGCTTGATATATATCCTGCGCGTGAGCAGGTAGGACGCTCCTGACGCTCTCTGGCAGGGAGTCTCGTGATTTATACGGCATAGTTGCCCTCCTGTAATTTAAGAATTAAGTCTGGTTCACATGTGAAAAATTTCAATGTCCATTTAAACGAGGCGCGTGAATGATGCAGAGCGATCGAATATTTTCAGGCAAGGCACATCGCGCGAAAACGCCCGCTGCTAAACAATTCGAAATTGAAATTAAGAAGCATGCCCTGCTGGATTAGTCATCACGACTATCTCCATACAGGGGAGTGTTGGCAAACCTTATAACATGATCTGATTCTGGCTACAGAGGTATGATGGCAGTTCAGAGATTTGTAAACTATATCTAATGTTTGGGCGACCTTTGCTTCTGCGCTGGACTTCACTATGCTTCGCACCACTAAAAGACGTACCCGTTTTGATATCGAAAACCAGATTGAAACGCTTGAATCCTATTTGCAGGAAGTCGGCTTGATCATTCGTTCTCTTACAGGACAGGAGGTCGTAGCGGGCAAATCTCTGCTGCATGCGAGACGTTTGTCGGAAGCCAATCGTGAACATGAGCAGCTCCAGTTGGAGCTGGACCAGATAACCGAAAAGAGAAACAAAAGGTTCGGAAAGAAATTAGCTTCCTGACTTTGAACGAGCAAATCGAATGTATTTGCCTGTATGAAAATTTAGGAAGCGGGCGGTGCTGAATTACTCATGCTCAGGATTTAACCACAACTCATATTTGGTGCCGCAATCCATGATAAGTTTTAAGTTAACCAGTGAGCAGTTGGCTGAATTCAGGGGAAAGCAGTTTGCCTCTACAGACCAACCTTTGCCTTCTGCTGTCACCATTATCGTTGATGTGAAGTTACGTCAGGGGCGGTGCCGGGTCGTGCATGAGTTTCAGGGGGTACTCAGGCAAACACCTCTATCGGTTTTTCTGCTCCGGTTCCCTTATCTGATAGAGTCACCATGAAAAGTAAACTCATGTCGAAATGTAATCATGCCATTAGCGTGAAACTTTATACTTCGCTGCATCAGAGGGTTCGCATAATCATCTAAGCCTGGTATAGACAGCCGATACGTTTTGACGTCTTACAAGACCAATACCCGCATCAAAAAATTTTTTCCGGCTGTCTTTAAAATACTTACAAGGTTTAAGAGGAATCACTCACTATATTCCACTTAGCACGCAAGTCTTTATCAGCTTTAGCTTCCTTTGCGCATCCAGAAAAGAGCATCCTCAGTTACGCGAATAATCGCCGGAATAGTGCTCTCACGCTTTTTCTTTTCAAGCATAGCTATGATGCTATCCCGGCTAATATTCATGCTGCGTTCAACAAGCTCCAGCACCGCCTCACCAATTATGCCAGTCAACAGAGGGGCTGAAGAGAGGTCTGCGTATAGTTTTTTCATTGGAACATCCCTTTATATGACGTGATTATCAGGGATTTATACTGATAAGACCTCTTACCTGCAATAGGAATTTGCTTGAAAAAGGAACAGGTGAAACCCGTTTTTCATAAAACAAACAGGTATCGCTCAAAATCTATGAGCACGACGCAAGCGGATATGGGTCCATAGCTCCCCGAGGTAAGTCGCTCAGAGAGATATTGATCTATAAGCAAATTTTGAAAAGCGTTCACTTCCGATGTGCCTGAGATGACTACAGTCTCTCAGTTACAGGTAGATTGATCGGCCAGCAGCATCAGGGATTCCTGAAGAATTTTTCTGTCGATCTCTTCAGAGCAAAGCTCCAGCCTGACTGCCAGCATAAGCTGAACTTCAGGTATAGAGACAACCCCCCTTGTTTTGAGAACGGCCTGGCACATTGCGCCGATCGCCTCTACTGCACTGGTGAACTTCAGCCGTAACGTTAGCGGAACATGATTTCCACACTCGGTTACAGGGAGTGTGGCCGGCTTGAAGTGTTTACTGCTGGCATTGATATCTTTGGATATGGCCATGTAATTCCTGACTACACAGAAGGCATGTCACTCGTCCGCGATTAACATTGCGCTATTTTGGAATGTAAATGACAAATGGCGTGATGTGTCCTTGCGAGCTATCGCACACCAGCGCTATCGAGCGCGCTTCATTTGACTTAGGAGTAGTGGTGGAAGCTGCTTGGTCAGCTCATGAGAGGTAAGTTGCACCCGCATCGATTCGTGGGCAACAAGCCTGTTGAAGGATAAGGTCTGGCTATTTTTCAGACAGCAGTAGCGTAACACCTTTTGCCGATGAAAAGTGAAATCATTCAGTGATCGTAGTTATTTTTTGGCTGGGGCAGGTGCAAGCTTCTGGATAAACTCATGATGAAAAGCAACTTAAGCGCAAGGCTAAGAACAGATAAACCTTCTGGTATTCAGAAGATTAGGGCAGCTGCACTGCGGCTTTTCGGCCGCGTCGGCAGCCGCGTTGGCTATTTAAAATTCTTCACGGTGAAAATCAGAAGACGAGTGAACTTGTTCGAAGAAGTTTATCGGTAGGGTAGAAACATAATTCATCTTCTAAGCTGCGCAGCAGGTAACCGTTGTCCCTCAGCCAGCGCACCATGTCTGCAATGTCTGCGTACAGCGCCTCCCGGTTTTTATCGGTGATGATAAAATGGTCGAACTCTGAAATGACGTCTCCAGTGCGATGGCTGAAGTTAAGACCGGGACCAGGCGCATGCAAAGATGACCCTGAAGCTTTGAGATAGGCGTTGACCGTTTTCTGCGAGCTACATTCAGCATGCTGTGGAAATTCGATAAGGCTATGTTGACGCACCATTCGGTACACGGCGTCAAAGCTGAGAAGTTGATTGTGCATGGGCTCTCCTGACGTTATCCGATGCGTTGGAAACAGCAGACGACCCACAACATGATGGTTACCGGCCAGCTGCTGCATTGCTGACCACTTATAACGCTGCGCTTAAAAAAGACATATTACATAACATAGCTCAATTTCAGTTTTACGCGAGAAAGCCTGATTGAATTGTCGCAGCGCCGCTTTCTGATTAATACCTCTCTTCAATAAACACCCTAAAGAGTATCTATTCCTCACCGTTACATCCGACAACAATCTCAAGCGTTCTTCGTAAAACGTCAGCCTGTGGCGTACCTTGCACGCTTTCCAGCGCACCAATCAGGCTGAGAATAATAGCTTTATCGGTCACCTGTTCTCCCGACTGAAGGAGGCTTCGAATGACAAATCCGAGCACGGCCGATTCATCCTTGATGTCATTTCCCGCATTTCGAATGCGATCAGCCAGTTCAATGTCGGTAATCGCGCTAAAAATATCGTCTGGCGTTGGCATTCTTATTCGTTCCGTGCTTGATGGATAGGAGTTAATGATCAGACCTAAAATATGGCATCAATGCTTACTGTTATTTCCAGGGACGCCAGAGCCTGAAAATAAGGCGCGAACCTGGTCGGAACCTTCATTGTGCTTCCTCATAAGCGCATCACCCTCAGAACGGTGTTTTCTGATATCGGTTATGGCAAGCGCAATCAGCGCCTGCCTGTCAGCATCCTCTGATAATCTCTGCATTGAATTCAGCTGATCCATCAAAGCCCGCAGGGATATGCGTCCAGGCCGCTGTAGTAATGCAAATGCTGCTTCTCCGATAATTTCGTCAATAGCTTTCTGCTGGTCACTTCTGTTCATAGGTATCTCTTTACTGCAAAGTGCTTCGATCACGGTGTGAAGATGACAAGTGTGGCCGAAGTGCGTAATGCTGATGATCACAACAACACCTGATGGGGGTTTTATACCGCCACAGGTGTCATCGTCTTGGGTCGCCGATTTCAACCCTCCCGGTCTAAAAGGAGGCCAATCAGCTGGTGGTAATGACGTTCTTCTTCGGCGCATTGAGAGAGTTCAAGACGATGAAGCAGCTTGCTGCATAGTGACTTGCGGTTCAGATTGCGGCCTTCCTTCAGGATCTCCACCACAATTTGTCCCAGCGATTCCTGCTGGGATGGCAAAGAGGCTTTACTGAAATACTGATTAATGGCTTCAAAAGAGATCGAAGCAGAACGATTCTGGCGCATTTGTTGATCCTCCAATGATAAATTCAGGCAATTCAAAAGTTGTACACCTTTTATGAAAGTTGTACAAGAATTAGTAGGCCTGTATTTTTTGCCTCCTTTGAAAACAAGTTATCTATGCAGGGTTTAATGTTCAGAGCCATGGATAGCTAAGCCAGACATGCTTTTCAATCACACTTTAAATCACTCAAGAAGTTGACGCTCACTCGGAAAAATTATGAAAACTGATGAGGTATGAAGATAAGGATTTTTCCTGGAAAAAATTCTCAGGTTTACAGAATGGAATTTCCTGCCAGGCTAAGGTTTTAAACGTAA
>Ga0157363_1007182_pt1 | contig 10536 bp, 10 predicted proteins | sample AttsexASBM1_FD_111477 | JGI IMG/M metagenome (GOLD analysis project Ga0157363, IMG submission 111477) | Fungus gardens microbial communities from leaf cutter ant in Ribeirão Preto, State of São Paulo, Brazil - Atta sexdens ASBM1 | ecosystem: Host-associated > Fungi > Mycelium > Unclassified ...
CTCACACACACACACACACACACACACACACACACACACACACACACACACACGCATGCATATACGTATATGCACTAACATATAGTAATCCAGAATCCCCTTATCAATATTATTTTGACTATCTAATAAGAAAACGTAAAAACTTATATCTTATTAATTAAATAAACCAACGCTCTCAAACTTACCGTATCGTCATCACAATTCACCTGACTATCGATGCGATTATAATTTAAAACCGTATCTTTTTCAAAGTATAAAAATGCTATCTTTCAATAATTAACTAAAAAAAATTCTTTATAACAGTGTTATTATTATATTCAAAAATTGTATCGGCCTTGTATTTTTGCCGTAAAATTTATGTATAAAACTGAACTTTTGAATAAAACGCTAAAATCAAAAATATTTTTTAGGAATTTAGTTTCTTTCTTTTCCTAAACTATATAATGTCGAAATATAATGTCGAATATAGTGTCAAAACTATTTTACCTATTATTATTCTTTTCTAGAGAAATCAATATAATCTTGAAAACTTAGTGTTACGGAAATCTATTGTTAACAAATTCTGTAAGTAAATCAATATAATATTCTAATATGATATTTCTTTAATTATACTGTTTAATATCTCAAATTCTAAAACTAATTTCTAATCTTAATATTGTTCTAAATTCTAGGTATCTAAATGTAAATTCTATTTTTCTATTTATAGGTAAGTATTTCTTAAATTTCTATCATGTTGTTTTAACAAATTATAATTTTAATTATCTTTTTTATTCTCAGGTACAACGTTGAATTTAAATAAGGATTGAGGATCAATAGAAAAGTTAAGGTAATTAATAATTTTTTTATCTTGTTTTAATAATTAATCATATATATATATATATATATACATATATTCTATTATTTGACACTATATTTGACATTATATTTCATCAGTTTGCTGTGACGATTTATTATTTCTCAATGTATACTCTTACAATTTCGTAAACTCATGAAATCTATTTGTCTGATGCTAACTCAGTTCACATTAGATTCCAATGACAAATTGTCGACAAGTTGAAAACAATACATGCAGTGCATCAATTTGTTCCATATGCTAAATCTCGCTTGATTATCTGGGTGATATGTATTGGTTGTATTTCCTGATTATTAGATTCAAACATATATTTATAACTTTTTCCGCTCTCTATAAAATTCGCGGTCGGTTACAAAGAGTTAGAGTTAGGCGAGTAAACTGCTGACCAAAATTTTGTACACCAATGTCTAATAATGCCTAATTCCTGGGCATTACTGCCAAAATTTTACGTAATGCCCTAGTAATGCCCACAATGCCCTAGTAATTGTTAGAATATAATCTAAATATACTGTATATTTTATGATTGAGTTGTGGCGCTGCATACATTCTGTAACCTTTGGATGTCTCTTATAATAAAAGTAGTCTGTGCTTGAAGAAGTCGTTTCATTTAACAGGTTATGAGCTCAGTGCTTAGAAAGTATTAATTCTTCGAGCGCACAATGTCGTCAGTAAATTACATGGCCAACGTTCCTAAACTAAAAGAACGTGAGGATTGTGACGATTGGGCTTTCGCCGCAGAGAATTTCCTGATTCTCGATGGAATGCAAAAATGCAAAATCGATGGACTGAGACAGTTGCTGAAAAAAATCGCCAAGGCTAAGCTGAGTTTGACGATCGACTCATCGCTTTATATACATATAAAAGAAACCAGGACAGCCGAGCTATGGATAAAGCTAAAGTCATTGTTCGATGATTCCGGATTCACTAGGAAGATTAGCCTACTTCGAATGTTAATCTCTACGAGATTAAAAAACTGACTCGATAGCTCATTCATAGATTCATTCGATAGATTCATTTGTAAATCAAATGATAAAAACGGCACAGAGATTGAGAGGTACCGGTTCCAATATAGATGATGAATGGATTGATTCATTGCTTTTGGCAGGATTGCCAGAGAAATTTTCGCCAATAATTATGGCGATTGAGCATTCAGGTATCGTCATTACTGCAGATTCTATTAAAACGAAGCTGTTAGACATGGAAACTGATGTCGATAAGACAGGAAGTGCTTTTATCAGTAAAGTAATAAGTAAGAAAATCAGTAAGAAGCATGCAGATTCAGCACAGTCGGATACAAAAAAGGAGATTCATTGCTACAAATGTAAACAATCAGGTCATTATAAGAATCAGTGCCCAAACGCTAAGATAATATCGAACAAAAGTGATAACAAGAGTCCGAATGTCTTTAGTGTAGTTTTTCTAACGGGTCAGTTTAATAAAGATGACTGGTACGGACTCAGATGCTAGCATTAGACAAAGATTGATTGACAGAAGAGTCAAAAATAAATGATCTGCAAGAGATTATGGTTGCCAACAAGTCCAAAGTTCAAATAGTGAGTTCAAGTAATGTAAGCATAATTACAATTGTAAGAAAGCATAAGTACAATGTTTTAGTCAAAGATGTGCTATATGTTTCGCAATTAACTACCAACTTATTATCCGTAAGTCAATTAATTAAAAATGGCAACGAAATAAAGTTTGAAATAGTTGCAAAATTTATAACAAACAGGGACAGTTGTGGATTTAATTAAGTTAGTAATGTATACAAGCTAAATGTTACAAAGTCACACAAATGTTTTCTAGCCGCTACAGAAGTGACTTGGCATCGCAAGTTAGGACATCTAAACAGCAGGGATCTGACAAAAATAAAAAATGGAAGTGTTGAGAGACTGATATAACTGTATATCATGTAATGAAGGAAAACAAAGTTATCATTTCCAGATAAGGATACCAGAGAAGAAGCTGGAAATCATACATGTCGATGTATTATATATGGCCCAATGGAGATTAAGTCTATAGAAGGATCCAAGTATTTTCTAATTCTGGTAGATGACTTCAGTAAGAATGGTTATATACTTCCTAAAAACTAAGGATGAAATATTTAATCGATTTCAAGAGGATGGTGGATCAAAAAAATTGCTGAATAAAAATTCTCAGGTCAGATAATGGAGAAGAATTTTGCAGTGGTATATTTGAGAGGTTTCAGAAGAGTAGAATTATTCATCAAAAAACAATACCTTATTCTCCGGAGCAAAATGGTTCTTTAGAAAGAATGAACAGAACGATAGTTGAAAAGGCAAGGTGCTTATTATATAATGCTTATCCGGATAAAAAATTCTGAGCAACAAACACCGCTGTATACTTGAGGAACAGATCAATCGCATCTGGTTTAAATGATAAAATCGCATTTGAAATATGGACGGGTAAAAAAATCAAACATTAAGTGTCTAAGAATTTTTGGAAGTAATGTTATGATTCATGTTCCTAAAAAAAAAAGAACAAAATAGGACAGGAAATAAAAAAAATTTATTCTTGTCGGTACAATGATACTGCCAAAGGATACAGATTGTATGATCCAGATAACAGTGTAATAATCAGTAGAGATGTTGTCATAATAGAAGATACAAAAGAAGAGATTGAAGTTTCAATATTCCCAGGATCAGCCAGTGAAGATAATTTTAGGGAGAAAATAATAGATTCAGTGAGGGAAGAAATTGAAGAAGAAGAGAAAGAGAAGATTAGTTGTGAGGAAAATGTAACCACAGAAGTCAGAAGATCGGAGAGAATGCCAAAGCCAAGAAAATTTGATGATTATGTAACGTACATGTGTACAGAAATTACCAAATTACTGGACAGTGATCTAATCACAGTTGCTGAGGCTTTGTCAACACCAGATGCAGAAAAATGGAAGCAGGCAATGTCAGAAGAATTGCAATCTTTTGAAGAAAACGATGTATGGGAGTTAGAAGATATGCCAGAAGAAACTGTGGTAGACGATAAATGAGTATTTAAAAGAAAGATTGATAAAAAAAACAAAGCAATATCGAGCTAGGTTAGTAGCTAAAGGTTTCTCGCAAAGACCAGGTATAGATTTTGATGAAACTTTTTCTCCAGTGGCACTCTAGTCTAAAATTACTTATGACATTATTAGTCAAGTTAAGTTTAGATATAACTCATCTGGATGTAAAAATTGCATTTCTTAACGATCATCTGAAAGAAAGATTATTCATGAAACAACCTGAACGTTTTATATCATCAGATAAAAGTAAAGAGATTTTGAGATTAAAAAAGGTTTAAGGACTGAAGTAGTCTTCCAGAGCTTGGAATGAAAGAGTAAATGAAAAGTTGATAGACTTAGGCTATAAAAGATCAAATTTAGAACAGTGTTTATATATAAAAATTGAGAATGATTTAGTTACTGTAATTGCGTTGTACGTCGACAATTTTTTTATTTTTTTAAACAATAAGGAGGAAATAGTTTTTCTGAAAGATAAGCTAAGTTCGAAATTTAAGATTAAGGACTTAGATGAAATTAAACAATGTCTTGGCGTATGCGAGTAAATATTGATAAAGTTAACAATATGTTAGATCAAGAAAATTATATTGATTTGCTACTAAAGAAATTTGATATGTTAGATTGCAAACCTGTTAAAACATCTATAGAATCAAATTATTTATTTTTTATTAGTTATTTTTTAAGTCAGATAAAAAAATTAATATTCCTTATCAAAGATTGATAGTCTTATACACCTTGCAATATTAACAAGACTTGATATAGCTTTTAGTTTCTTAAGTCAGTTTAATAATTCATTATACTGAATCACATTGGAAGTATGCAAAAAGAATATTAAGATACTTACAAGCTACGAAAAATTACGATTTAAAATTTAAAAAAGATAATATTGAATTAGAAGGTTGACGCTGACTGGACGAATGATTTAGTAAATAGAAGATCATATACAGGTTGTGTATTTAAGCTCTCGGGTTGTGCAATTTCTTGGGAAAGTACAAAACAAAAAACTTTGGCTTTATCTAAAACGGAAGCCGAATATATGGCTATCTCGGAAGCATGTAAAGAAACTATTTACTTGAAGAGAAACTTGTTACAGGAACTAATAGAAAATTTATACTGTATCAATTTATTTAACGGTAATCAGAGCGCACAGAAATTGTCTGCTAATCCTATATATTATAAAAGATCTAAACATATTGATGTGCGATATCATTTTATTAGAGAATTTCTAATATTAGTAAAAGTTGAATATCTGTCATCAGCTAATATGTCAGCTAATATTCTTACAAAAAGATTGAACTCTGAAAAACATTATAAGTTTCTGTATAATATGTTAGGTGTAAGTATTATGCAGCATTTAAGATAGTGGAGGTGTTAAAATATGATTTTAAAATATGCTGCATACTCTATGATTGAGTTGTGGCGCTGTATACATTCTGTAACCTTTTTTGGACGTTTCTTATAATAAAAGTAGTCTGTGCTGAGAACTAGGAGAAGTCGTTTCATTTAACAGTAATGCCCTAAGTAATGCCTGTTAATGCCCAATAATATCCATAATTCCCAGTAATGTTCGCTAATGCCTAGTAATGCCTAACAATGTTTCTATTAATTAAAAAAATAGAAAATTTAATCAATTGAATATAAAAAACATAGTTTAAGCATTAGTTAATCTGTATCTTATTGTTTTATATTTGTTGTATATTTTGTCACTGATGGAAAAAATGTGTCGAATTTAATATCGCAACAAGTTTCCCGCATTTTTGTTATAAATTGATACAAATTGCATCACCTGAATTGCCATCTTTTTGAAGAAAATGGCTTCCGATATTGCTTATGATATTGGCGGCAATGTATATAATAAATGATTATGCACAACTGAAGGGAAACAATTTCCTTCTTCTTTTTTATAAGTTTTATAGGTTAGGACAATCGCATGGCAATATGAATAGAAACTAATTCTACATATTGTAATAATTTTGTTTACTTTATTTCTATAAAATTAAGTTGAAGTTAATTTTAAATGCACGATGAAATATAAAAATCTCTCTATTTATGACGATGTAATACACTATCAAATCATCAGTATCAAATTATATGTATGGAATACGATTGCGTAACATAAGTACATACTTTTGTGATAGAAGAGGTATAATTTACTATTATGTTAATTTCGTTTAGTTTATTATAAAATTGAGTTAAAATTAATTTTGATTTCACTGTACGAAATAATATAACAAACCTTTTTATTTACAATGATGCAATAGAATAATTGTAATACGTCATTGATTATTTCATACCAAGCACTCAAAATTATTTCAACTCAATTATATAGAAATAAATTAAGCGAAACTAATAAAATAATAAATTATATCTCAAGCTACATATAAAATGCGATTTTTTTGTTACATAATGAGTATAATATATATTCCTGTAATAAAGGAGGAGATACAATTTTGTTAGTTTCGCTTGGTTTATTTCTCTAAAATTGAATTGAAATAATTTTGAGTGCACGATACGAAACAATACATGTATAATAAATCTCTTTATTTACAGCGATGTAATATTCAATCAGTTTTAAAAGCATTCTTTTTAATACTTTGATTTTATTGTAATATCGAGCAACGATCTTTTTGGAACATTATTTTTTGTCCAAAAATACAAAATTGAAAAAAAGAAAAATAAAAAAATAAATGTTATTAAAGGAGTTCTCCAGATAAAAAAAGTGAAGAAAAGTTACAAGTGACTTTTCCTTCATAAATATCTCTTTTAACTTTAATATTGTCAACTTTAAAATAATAAATAACAAAATGTAAGCAATAAATAAAAATAATGTGTAATTTAAAAATATCTTCTTTAGAATATTGATAAATATAGTAATATAGAAAAAATTGGGTCATTTATAATAATGATTAAATGTAATAGATTAAATGTAATAATGTATGGCCACATTTTTATTAGTATAATGCTTAAAACTGTATTATCTAATTTATTATTCATGAATATGTTTTGAAATATATTTCAAAATATTTTGAAATAATATATATTTTTTTAATACGAACATAGTTTTTCAAAATAAAGACTAAATTTAAATTGGCTCTTGAAATATTAATAAATATTAACAAATAACATAAAATAAAAAACGGGCAATTAAGAGCTTTAATACGCGGTAATTGGTGCGCAAATCATATACGCATATATTTCGATCGTATCTACTGATCTATTGTATTACATAAAATAAAATAAAAAACTGAACGTTTCGGTTGTATTCAAGTCATCTTCAGCAGTCCCCAATCATAGAAAAAATTATTCACAATCAAATGTTCGCCGTGCAGTAGTAATACGTGTGCAATAAATAAGTCAGTATAGATTCCCACGTCCGGAATAAGTAACCGTCAATTAGTTGATTAGCTAAGTGTGAATTAAATCAAACATAATCATTAAAAAAAGAATTATTATTGGAAAAAGGATAACAACGATTATAAAGAGACTTACCTACTGCCACCCAATTGTACAATATTATAATATACATAAATCACTAAAAGATAAAATTAAATAATTTCTTAAAAACGATATAACGTTCGTACTATCAAAGAAAAATCAATAGAGGAAAGAGAACATTGGGAAGTAAATATTCTTCTAAGAAAGGAAACAAATAAAGTTGTCAAAAGTTATCGGATTGAAAAATAATCTAGTCGTTTAAAAACTCCAATTAAAATTTATTGATTATGTTCGTGTAAGCATGATGTAAGAACTCGGTGTCTGATTTCTTTAATTAATTGAAATTTAGACCATTTTCCTGATATGAAGCATTTCAGACATTAATCTTTTTCCAATATATCTTTCATTATCCAAAATTTTGGTATTACTCCAATCAAAATCATGTTCGGATTGCAATCTATGTTCAGAAATGAACAGATAAGTTGTTTTTGCTTTTGATGTCATTTTTATGTTCATTAATTCTAGTCTTTAATTTTCGACCTGTCCAACATAAGAACATTGCAATTTTTACACTTAATTTTGTAAACTATATTTTTCTTAGAATCGTGAGAAAGAACGTCTTTTTGTGCTTTAATAATTCTATCAAGTTTGTTTAAATTAAAGAAAGACAATTTAACATTGTGATTTTTGACAATGCTCTTGAATTAGGAATAGCAGTCGCAATGTCGTCCACATATCTAAAATAAAAAGGTAACCTCAGTTCCAAATCTCTCCAACGCTTTGCATTCTAAATTTTCCATAATCAAATCTGCAATGATGGAAGACAGCGGAGAACCCCTGGGTATTCCAAACCTCTGATTGTAAATATTATTATTGAAGGAAGAAAAAGTAGATTCTAATACTAATCTTAAAACTTTAAGAAATTCATCTTTAGATATACAATAACAGCGAGTAATAAAATGCCATCTGTCTGAAATATTTTTTATAGCCAAATCTAAAGAAATGTTAGTAAACAATGATATTGCATCAAAGAAAATCAACGAATAATTATTATTTAAACAAATATCTATTTTTCAATTAATTAAAAACTATTATCAATATGGTTCCTTGATTTAAGAATATTAATAATATTATGTAAAAAAGAGGCCAATGAATAAAGAAGACTATCAATAAATGAAATAATAATTAACTGGATGAAATTAATTAACTAGATGAAATAATAATTTTCAATTATTAAGGCGAACGGAAAATTAGAATTTAATATTTATTATAAATTAACTTTTTTGGGGAGCTATCTCAGTTCTTGTTTTTTTATCCTGTTTCACAAAAGGGAGGTATTCTTATGAGCATATGGTGGATATAACTTTTATTATCTCATTCAAAATATCATCAGGATAATTTTAATTTTATTATTAAGACTTTTCTGGACAATGACTATTCTATTAATTTTATTTTTCAAACGATTAATTTAAGATTAAAGTCTCTTTTAAAACGTAAGACTCTTAAACAAACTGAGAAAACTAACATCGACAATAAAACAATTTCGTGGTTTACTTGTATTTATAACAAATTCAAGAACATTGTCAAAAATCACAATGTTAAATTGTCTTTTTTCAGTTTGAACAAACTGAATAGAAACTTGAGAATTATTAAAGCACAAAAAGACGTTCTTTCTCACGATTCTAAGAAAAATATAGTTTACAAAATTAAGTATAAAAATTGCAATGCTTCTTATGTTGGACAGAAAATTAAAGACTAGAATTAATGAACATAAAAATGACATCAACAAAAACAGCAACTTATCTGTCATTTCTGAACATAGATTGCAGTCCGAATATGATTTTGATTGGAATAATACAAAATTTTGGATAATGAGAGATATATTGGAAAAAGATTAGTGTCTGAAATGCTTCATATCAAAATTCAGGAAAATGGCCTAAATTTCAATTAATTAAAAAAATCAGACACCGAGTTCTTACCATGCTTACACGAACATAATCAATAAATTTTAAGTGGAGTTTTAAACAACTATCTGGATTATTTTTCATTCCGATGACTTTTGACAACTTTATTTGTTTCCTTTCTTAGAATATTTACTTCCCAAAGTTCTCTTTCCTCAGTTGATTTTTCTTTGACACTACGAACGTTATATCGTTTTTAAGAAATTATTTAATTATTTAAATATATTTTTATGATTTATTATTTTTTTTTTTAATGATTTATGTATATTATAATATTGTATAATATTGCAATTGGGTGGCAGTAGGTAAGTCTCTTTACAATCGTTGTTATCCTTTTTCCAATGACGTTCTTTTTTTAATGATTATTTTTAATGATTTGATTTAACTCGCACTTAGCTAATCAACTAATTGACGGTTACTTACACTCCGGACATGGGAATACTAACTTACTTATTGCACACGTACTACTACTGCACGGCGAACATTTGATGTGAATAATTTTTTCTATGATTGAGGGCTGCTGAAGATGGCTTGAATACAGCCGAAACGTTCAGTTTTTTATTTTATTTTATGTAACAGATCAGTAGATATACGGTCGAAATATGCGTATATGATTTGCGCACCAATTATCATATATCAAAAGCTCTTAATTGCCCGTTTTTTTATTTTATGATAGTTTCTCAAAATTTTGATATTTAGTTTCTAATAAAATAACTTAAAATTCTCCTTCTCATAAGATTTAATATATTTTTAGAAAGTTATATTTTAAAAGAAAATATACTGTTAAACAATTTTTAAAACATTCAAGAATTTATATTAATAATAAAATTATTCTTAAAATTTCATTAATTAATTAATTATATATATGGAAATAATTATATTATTTAGTTCATATATAATTAATTATATTTATTAAAAAAAAAAATATATATATATATATATATCAGGATCTTGCAAAAGATGACACTTTAATAAATTAGATAAGGACAGATGCACGCGTTCGAGTAAAACAGAACTATAATATAAGAAACTGAATTTTTGGTTTAAAATTAAAAAGTTTTATCGACCTCGTGTAAGTTCAGCCGTCGCTCCAGCATTTCCTTAATTATATTAGGTACAACTTTGCTTCCGCCGTTTTCCTATAGATAGCTTTAGCGGTAAATGGTGGTCGAAATAAATAGATCATAGACGTCATACAATAAACTTGGGCATCTGTCAACATAACCCCATAGAAACATTAGTCGATTTGTGTCTGCATCATAAAGTTATTC
>Ga0157363_1007183_pt1 | contig 10535 bp, 4 predicted proteins | sample AttsexASBM1_FD_111477 | JGI IMG/M metagenome (GOLD analysis project Ga0157363, IMG submission 111477) | Fungus gardens microbial communities from leaf cutter ant in Ribeirão Preto, State of São Paulo, Brazil - Atta sexdens ASBM1 | ecosystem: Host-associated > Fungi > Mycelium > Unclassified ...
ATATATATATATATATATATATATATATATATATATATATATTAAATTTTCCGCTATATTCTGCCTCTGGTTGTTTTTGGCGTCCGAGAAAGCTCTGATGCTTCTATTATATATATAAAATAGAGAAAAAAGGAAAACAGATAAACAAACTATAAAGAAAAGATATAAAAAAAAATTTATAAAATAAAAACTTACTGTTTATAAAACTCTTCTTGAATAGAAATGTAAAATCTCATGGAATCGGCTTGCTTGGAAAGTGTTGCAGTAGCAGTCTGAACGACTGATGCAGTAATATTGCCCAAGCTCTTTCTAAGTTTCGTACCCTCCATCACATTTCTTCAGGAATGCATATGGAATTGTTCAACCAACATAAGCGAGAGATAAAAAATGCAAACGCCGATATACGACAGCTTTGTTAATGTAATAAAAGATTTTTTTAAGGACATTCGATATGTTAATATGACATATTTCGCGATGACTGATTATGAATGTAATTTTTTAATACATTGCGATGTTGCTAAGTAGTGTGTATAATGTCCCGCCCGTTATAATCCTATACTCGCCATAACATTCGTGCTCTCTCTTCTATCTATCGTGGTCCTATATTTATCATAGTATTCACGTTTTCTCTTTTTCGTTATATTCTCTCCCACGTTCTCTTTTCTTCTTGTACACAATTTTATTAAATAAATATGTATATATTTATTTTACGATTTTTTTTAATGCTATGACTTAGCAATGATTTTAATTTAACAACTAATTATAATAATATTTTTAGTAATGTAATGTAATACAAATAGAGCTGAACGTTCCTAATTATCAAACTATTATAAAGTATTATTGAGTAGCTATCAAATTTTGTTGTAGGAGAAAGTAGAGCATGAAAGAACCATTTTTTTTAAATATGAAAAGAAAATGTAACTTGGTGTTAAGCAAATATAATCGCCTTCTTACTTAAGTGTACTCATTTATTTATTGTATATAAGATCTATTTAACAGAAAAATAATATTTAGTCATTAACAGAGATTTAATCACTATTTTTCATAAACAAAAAATTCAGCTTTTTCAAAACAAAAAGCCATTACCCGTTTTGAAAGAGTTAAGTACTAATATATATATATATATATATATATATGTTTTTATGCAAATAAAAACAAAACATCATCTTTTAACAAATATAACTTTTAAAAAATTAATAAATGTGTGAAAAATAATATAATATTTCTAATTAAAAACATTTATTGCAAATAGAATGAAAATTTTTCTTATTGCCACATTAAGTATGAGCCCTGTCAGAACAATTTGTACCAGTCTTCATTACTTCAGAATAATTTATAGAAATGATTGAAAAGAGTGAAATATGAAAGTTGAGCCGATAAAATGCTTCAGTATGATTACCTAACCTAGCAATTTAACCTAACAATATAACCTAGAACCAGAATGCTTTTTTTTATAAAAGGATAGAAATATACAAAAATTTATTCATTTACAATAAATATATACAGGAATGTTCCTTAAAGAAGGAGACTGCATCTGAAGAACAATCTTGTATAGAAATGTTCTAACAGAGAATTATATATTAACGCCACGCGATGATGTATTGACTGAGTGAACGAAAATGAAGTGATCATCAGTACGATATATTTCAAAAAATTTTTGATATACTAAAATTGCCTGAATTGTACTAAAAAAAGTAGAAAGATAATTGTATTGAAAACAACATCCCTGGATATGCGAAAATGAAAGAGCAAAGCAATAAGAACATAGAATTAGCTTTTTCATAGCTTTCAATACCAGTTCTTTCATAACATTATACAAAAAAAATCTAATCACAAATTATCTAATAAACCAAAATAAACAAAAAATTTGTAATTAAATTTTTAGTTACGTTAATATGTAGTTAATATGTAATTAATATGTAGTTTGATAAAAAAAATACTTTTTCTAAAAGCTAATCGCAAATAAATGAAAAAGACTTGGAAAAAAATTTAACTCAAGAAACGTACTTTTTATATAATTTTGCATCTCTCATTTCGGTAATAGTCGCCGTTTTGACGGTGACTATCAAAAGTTTATGAATGACGTAGATTTAATACTGTTATCAAATGAAAATATTTAAAAATTTTTAACGATATTCAATTAGTTGAAATATGAAGTGGCTCTTTCAAAACATGCCTCTTTCATGTCCATTCTCCCCTACGTCGTACAACTGAACAGTTATCACATTATTAATTCTAAATGATTATTCCATTCGCGGTAAAGAGAAACAGAAATGTGCAGAAACAGGAAGTTTCAAAGTTACATGACAAGCAAATGACGTCATAAAAGGGAAAAAAATACTTTAGGAGGAAAGGAGTAGAGATTAGAATTATAATTTCTTATTATTCAGTTTTCATTTTAATAATCTGGAGACACTAGTAGTGTCTCGGCGCTAAGTTATGGCGCGAGACACGGACGTGTTTCCTCCTTTACGCGAAACGGCAAATTGCATCAGATCGAAGTTATCGAAAACTCAATAAGGGCTGAACCAATTAAATTCTAAGTGTGCTCAATCGATTGCAACCGCTCGAAATATATAATAAAAGTGTTTTTATTGTTTCTGTACATACCCTACAAGCGGAGATATCGCAACGTAAAATTCCGAACTGACACTTTTTTAGATTCAGATTTTTAGATTAAAATGTAGTCATCGTCGACCGCATTCCTTTCGTGTCCTTCTGACGTTCTTTACGTAAGGAGCGCTAGTGATATACATGATCAGCGAGCGCTGCGATCTGAAGACATCTGGAGACACGACAGTCACTTTTTTATTACGACAAATCACTTTTTCATTATCATTTTTTAGCTTAGTTAACAATTACCAACATGTAATTTCGTTTCCATCCAATCTCCTTTTGTTAAATATTGAGTTATTGAGTTAAAAACAAATAGAGATCGAAATCGAATAAATCGCTTTGTCATCATTATCATTTCCTAATTTAATTAACAATATACGAGCGCAAGTCAAGTTTTTAGAAAAACTAAATTTTTAGAAAAACATAGTAAAACACATTTTTTTGATCATTTTTATTTTTCAACATAGTCTCCTTTCAGCTCGATATTACGACTTGATTCAACGATTCTCCAACTTTTTCAAGTCATCCGAATAATATGATTTGTTCAAAATAAGCCTCTGTTTCGGCGATGAGTAGCTCTCTGATGGTGAATCTCTTTCCTCCGAACCATTTCTTCAGGTTTGAAAACAGGAAATAGTAGGGGGCTAAATCTGGCGAATATGCTGGATGAGGAAGCAATTCTAGCGGAACGTAGCGGAATTCGTTGAATTTGGTCATCGGTGCCGGGTTCGTGTGAACTTGTGCATTGTCTTGTTGGAAGAGCACTTTCTTCTTCATCAAATGGAGATGTTTTTTCTTTAAAATGTTGTTGAAACGGATCAATAAGGCTGCTAGTAATCGCCATTGATCATTTGCTTCAACGGAAGGTAATCGATATGAATTATATCGCATGTATCCCAAAAAACCATCACCTTTCCGGCTGATTTCATGGTCTTCGCCTTCTTCGGAACTGATTCATCCGGTAAAGTCCATTGTTTTGACTGTTCCTTCGTCTCGGATGTGAAGTAATGGATCCATGTTTCGTCCAGTAATGAATCGATGCAGAAATTCATCTGGAATAAATTTGGATTACGTTGAAACATCTCCAAACATTATTTTGAAATCATTATACGGTCATTCTTGGTCCACAGTAAGCAAACGCGGTACCCATCTTGCCGATAAGCTTTTTCATATCCAATTATTCGTGCAAAATTGAAATCGCTGTGTCATGTGATATTCCTGTGGCCTCAACAAGCTCGTGCACTTTTACTCGTCAATCAAAACAATATCGCGGACTTTATTGATGATTTGGCGTAGCAGCCTCAATTGGCATCCCGAACGTGCATCACATGTGTATGACCATGTTTAAATTCACCCAATTATATACAATCGCAAACGCTGATGCAGATGTGCTACGAACATTATCCAACTCGGCTTTGATATCTTTCGATGTTAAACTTTTCATAAATGTAAATGTTTGATCACTGCACGAAACTTGTTTTTTTTCATTTTACAAAAAATACAAAGGTTGTTTGCTTTAATTGTCTACAGAAATGAAACCACGCGAAATGAATTCCGCTCAAAATTTGACACTAATCAGCTGAGAGATGCTACTTATCAAAAAGTAATGTAACATGACACTGCGAGTGTCCTCTGATAGATTTTCTAAAAACTTATTGACTTGCTCTTGTAATACTTACTGTGTTGGTGATATCATTTTACTTATTTCATATTGGCACTGTGATTGTTCCTTAAATTCTTTATTCAATATTTAATTTAAGACATAAATTATGAAGGTTAAAGAGAAATTAATTGTAAGATGCATTATAAAGTATGTCAGACAAGGAAAGATTGAGGCCAATTTCACCAACGCCGATCAAACTTAATCGTAATTAATGATCGATTCTACTAAAAGGCAATTGGTCAGTCAACGGCCGATTAAGCTAACTGGCATTGGTGAAACTGGCCCTGAGTATGCCAATTTCTCGAAATATTATATATCTCACGTTTCACAGTTGGCAGTCTTTGTCTCTTATGCGACATTCATAAAAGTATCTTTTCATGCTGACGTTCGATGCTTATTTTCAGCGTCAAAATCAAATGATGTTTGATATTAGTCAATTTTTATCCTTAAGCCCGATGTTTATGATGCTAGGGATCAGTTTCACTAACACTAGTTAGGATGAAGTAAAAGCCAAGTGATATTATTTTTATTATTTACTTAATCCAAATGGTATTATCTTTAATTTTTATGTAATGAAACATAAGTATACGTATATCTTATTGAAGGATCTTTCTATTCCAAATGGTTTAAATTCCTCTTAAATGAAATTATTATACCACAATTTATTCAAAGGCACTTTCTCTTCCAATTAAAATAGTGGTTATTTAATTCTCCTTCAAAATAATATTCAAAGCATTATCACAAAATTACATTATATCGCTTAATTTAACTGTTATTACAAAAAATTAAAGAGTTAACCATATAAAATGAAAAAATATAATTTAAGTAGAAAAATTGTTCATGTAAAAACATTTGGCGCTGCTAGATTTTGATATAATAACATAGTAATAAGATATGAATGTAATATTTTAAAAAATATGAAAAATAAAAATGTAATACTTAAAAAAATGTAATATTTAGAAAAATACCAAATTAATAAGAAAATTAGAATCATATTAAAAAATATGAATATTTGAAAAAATATATATATAAAAAAAATAAGAAGCATTGCCATTCCCAATGAATGCATTCCCAATGAGAGTTAAAGTATCTAGCGTGTGTATATGCGATTGAGTTATAGAGTCGTGTAAATTATGAATGTTATGAATACTATTAAGTCTGAGAAAAATAAATTTAAATTTGTAAACATGCATTATGAAAGAGAAATAAATAACAAACTTTATTATTATTCAGTATAAAGTTCAGATTAAATTTACTATTACCTTTAAATTATATTTACCTTTTATTATTTATTTTTATTAATTACCATTCTAATTTTAAATTGTTTTTATAGCTTTTTTTACTCAATCTAGCAACGTCAAGTGTTTTTACATGAAAAATTTTTCTACTTAAATTGAATTTTTTCATTTTATACGGTTAATTCTTTAATTTTTTGTGATAACATTTAAATTAAGCGATGTAATGTAATTTTCTGATAATGCTTTGAATATTATTTTAAAAGAAAATAAAATAACCACTATTTTAATTTAAAAAAAAATGTTTTTGAATGAATTGTATAATAATTTCATTTAAGAGGAATTTAAACCATTTGGATTGAAATAGAAAGATCCTTCTATCTATAAGATATACGTATACTGAGATTTCATTGTATAAAAATTAAAGATGGTGCCATTTGAATTAAGTAAATAATAATAAAAATAGTATTTGGGTTTTTTTTGATAGTAGTACTTTTTATTTTGATAGTAGAATTTAATTTGGTGCCATAGTTGTTGATATCAATTTTTTTATACAAATGATACATATCATTAGATTAATATTCATTATTTATTTAATTTAGCATATATAAAGCAATGGGATTTAACTTTTCGCTAGTTCTTGATATCAAATCTTTTAAAAGAATGGTGCATATCATTAAAGTTAATATTATTTACATAATTTAATCCGAATTATTTGGAATTAACTTGGTGCCAATTGTTGATATCAAATCTTTTTTACAAGTGATACATCATTAGAATTAAGTAAATAATAAGAGTACCATTTATATTTTATTTTTTAATTTTTTATTTTTAGAATTTAAGTTAATTGGTTAAGATTGTGGCATCCGGGTTTTAATTTTTCATTTTAATTTAATTAATTTTTCATACATTATAATTTTTTTCGAAGAATAATAATTTTTGACAGAGAATTAAAGTTGCATTACTTGGGGTCAGAATGAGAAGATCTTCAATAAGAATATCCTTGAAAAAAAATTAAAACTACTATTAATTGGGTTGTATACTTAGTATTATTTACAAAAGTTTCACCAACTCAATTAAGCCGAATTGGTGATTAACTATAAATGATCAATTCTACTAAACAGCAAACACGATGAAATCAGTCCAAATTATTCTTTATGAAAACACGCACGCTTAGTGCTTTTTTTATCTTTTTTTAAAAAGATAAATTTGTACAAATAAATATATACTTACATCTCTTGGTTAACTTGCAGCATCACTGCTAGTTCATCAAATTTTTTTCTTTTTTTGGCCCCGCAGCTAAACTGATTAATCAAATGATTTAACAGTTTAACAGATTAATATCTCGCCACTAGTAATGATAATAATGGCGGCAACTCCAACCAGAGGAAGCAACTCCAAAATGCGGCGAAAAATAAGCTGAGCCACTATCGTCTCCAAATTATAATATAATATATGTACTTATTATTGTAAATGCGCATTTGAAGCTTGTCACACTTTCCAAAATCCAAAAATCCAAAAATTTAATTTCCGCTCACGAGAAACACAAGAGGTCGGAGAGGAGAGTAACGAGAATGGCGAGTAGAGAATCTCAAAGGGAGAGCGTAGCAAATTGGCAAATTGCATGACGAGTATCATGTGACCCGTTTCCTCTAATCCTCTGATTAAGGATCATCAAAGCTACATAGGCATGGAAGTAGAAAAAATTGGAAAAACTAATCATCTGATCTCTATCCTGATTGGACTGTCATTCACGTGATATATTAGGTATGGGAAAAAGTTCGTGGCATTTTTTTAATGCCATCTAAAAAACGCCACGAACTTTTTCCCACACCTAATAATTTGTCATTCTTTTCATGGACCAGTATTCATAATCGGTTCTTATTTTAATCATATTAAGCCGGTTCTACATTAGTTGCAAGCTGATCGCAAGTTTGTTGCCAATATGAAACGTTGATTTCAAAATCCAAGCTTCAGATTGGCTGTCGCAACAAACTTGCTATCAGCTTGCAACTAATGTAGAATCGACTTTAAGTAATGTTTTAAGTCGCTAATGCAGTCTTTTAATTAGTTTATGACATCTTAAATCTACTTAATATTAAATATAAAGTCCGTTTATGAATACCGGACATGGTATGCTCAGTTGGACGGTATCTCTCTCTAAATCTCTGCCATCTCTGTCTGTAGCCTTGTGTCCATGATAAAAATTGGTTCAAGACCTCGGATAAAGAAAGAATTGACCAATCACAGTGGTCAAATATTTTGTGATCAAATATTTTGTTATTTCCTTCTCTGTCCGAGATCTCGGACTGATTTCTTAGACCGTTTCCACCAACGCCGATCAAGATTAATCGTGATTAACTGTCAATCGCAATTGATCGATTCTATTAACAGCAAACGCGATTGGTCAGTCAACGGCCGATTAAACAAAGTGGCATTAGTGAAAAAACTGGTCCCTAGCATCGTAAACATCGGGCTTAAGAGACTCCGTAATAAAAGGAACAGGGAATAGAGAATAGAGAATAAGAATTTCAACCTATCAGAAATCATGTATTGTGGAATATACAATTTCTGATAGGTTGAAATTTTTATTCTCTGTTCTCTGTTCCTGTTCTTTTTATTGTGCGGAATCCTTAAGAATAGAAATTCAAATATCAAATGTCATTTGATTTTGACGCTGAAAATGAGCGTCAAGCATCAGCATAAAAAGACATCTTTATAAATGTCCCATAAAAGACAAAAACTGCCTACTGTAAAACGCAAGATATATTTTGAGAAGTTGGCATACTTAGGGCCAGTTTCATCAAGTTAGTTAGCTTAATTGGCCATTGACTGACCAATCGCCTTTGTTGTTTAGTAGATTCGAACATTAATTATGATTAAGCTTGAGCCACGTTGGTGAAACCGGCCCTCAATCTTTTCTTGTCTAACATACTGTATAATGCAATCTTACATTAGTTTACGCAATTAGTTTCTCTTTCTAACCTTCATAATTTATATCTTAAATTAAATATTGAATAAAGAATTAAATGAATACAATGCCAATAACCAATATGGAATAAGTAAAATGATATCACCAACGCAGTAAATGCCATATTGTTAACTAAGTTAGAAAATGATGACAAAGTGATTTATTCGATCTCCATTTGTTTATAACTTATTATTTAAAAGGAGATCGAACGGAAATGTAATTATATTTAATTATATTTAACTAAACCAGAAGACGATGACGATTTATTCGACGATTTATTCGATCTCGATCTTTATTTGTTTATAACTCAATAACTCAATATTTAACAAAAGAAGATCGAATGGAAACGAAATTACACGCTGGTAATTGTTAATTAAGCTAAGAAATGATAATGAAAAAGTGATTTATTTCTATTTGTATTTATAAAATAGCTTAAAAATTGCATATAATTTCGTTTACATCCAAACTTCTTTTGTTAAATATTGAGTCATAAACGAATGGAAATCGTTATCAAATAAATTGCTTTGTCATTATCATTTCCTAGCTTAGTTAACAAATACCAGTGTATAATTCCATTTCCGTTCGATTTTCTTTTGTTAAATATTAATTATAAATAAATAAAAATAAATCGGTTTTTCATTATCATTTCCTAGCTTAATTAACAAATATCAGCGAATAATTTCATTTCTATTTAATTTCCTTTGTTAAATATTAAGTTATAAATAAATGGAGATCGAGATCGAATAAATCGTTTTTTAAATTATATTTCCTAGTTTTTAGCAATTACCAGATCACAACAAACTTACGATGGGCTTATAATTAATGTAGAACCGACTTTATTGAGTTTTTTCGATAACTTCGATCTGACAAAACTCACTGGTTCGCGTAAAGGAGGTACATCTATCTCGTGCCATGTCTAGCTTAGCGCCAAGACCAGTATCTCCAGATTATTAAAATAAAAATTGAATAATACGAAATTATAATTCTAATCTCTATTTCTTTCTGGATTTCCTCCACAATCCTAAAATATTTTTTTCGTTCCCTTCTAACATCATCTACTTCTGACATCATCTACTTATCAAGTAACTTAGAAACCTGCATATTCCTGTTTCTTCTTATCTCGAGTGAAAAAGAATCTTCTTTCTCTATACTCAGCAAACGAGAATGGATTAAAATTTTTTTAATGTGTATTTTAAATCCATGAAAATGGATTGAATGGATTGAAATGGATTGGATCCGAGCTGACACTAGTTTAATATTCGAAAAAAAATCATTCATCTTCAAGGGTTACAAATTTTATTCCTAAGACATTTATAATTATATCTGAAATTAACTACTTCAAATTGATATTAAGAAATGCATCTTAGTGAGATTCGAACCTGGGACCTCTGGATTATCTTTTACGTTACTCGCTACATCACTTCTTCAATTGGTAAATGTATTATTCATTCTTTACTTCAATTACAATCAGCTAAACTAGTAATGAAATTATATAGATATAATAAAATATAAACAATTTACATTACTATGAGATAACATTGAGAAAGTGTCAAATAATCTAATCTCGCTTGACTGATGTCGCCCGCCATGATTAGTTTAATATTCGAGCTTGTTCGACTTAGTTTGCGAATATTTACATCGATCATTCATTTTACTTTTTACGTTACAATTTTTTTGAACTTAGATTAAAACGAAAAATTTTCTACTTATAATTTTAAATAATTTAAGCATTTATGATCCATTTTTAAATAAAAACTTTTTTTATTCAATTAGATTGAAAAACTGCATTTCATATTCAGAATATTGAATTGAGCAGCATTCACATTGCATAGAAATTGCTGATATTATTGTTGAATTTAACTGAATTAAAAAAAATCATACTTTCACAATTCTGAATTGAATAGTATTCATGTACAGAAAATGCTAATATTTTTGGATTGAAAGGCATAGAGATATGCTCTACGTAATTCCTATAAATAAAAATGCATTCAGGATTGAAAAGGATTCATTTTAACATTCATGAATCCGTATATCTGAAAATCTGAATCCA
>Ga0157363_1007185_pt1 | contig 10534 bp, 6 predicted proteins | sample AttsexASBM1_FD_111477 | JGI IMG/M metagenome (GOLD analysis project Ga0157363, IMG submission 111477) | Fungus gardens microbial communities from leaf cutter ant in Ribeirão Preto, State of São Paulo, Brazil - Atta sexdens ASBM1 | ecosystem: Host-associated > Fungi > Mycelium > Unclassified ...
CAACGAAATATTTTAAACAACAAAATATCTTATATTTAAAAAAAACAGATAATACACTTCAAACAAAAACTTCAAATAGAACATCATCAAGGTAAATATATGATAAGGAAGGAAACAATTAAATTTTTATAATAATGAGTACTAATAATTAACTCGATAATATAATGAGAAAACTAATTTATATTCTTATCTTGTAGCGTTCTTATTGGCTGATAAAGGATACGACGTATGGCTTGGAAATTTCAGAGGAACTTCTTATTGCAGATCACATACAAAAATATCCCCAAGAAATAAGGAATTTTGGCAATTTAGGTAAAATTTTATTCTAGTATTATCTAAAGAAATTTTTACTCTTTTTCGACATTTTAATCATTTACATGTATTTTTATCTTATATTTCTTAAATTTTAACATATTTTACTTAGAACATCAAATTAAAAAAAATCAATTTTTAATTTAATAAAATATATGAAAATTCGTAATACTGTGCACATGTGTATTTATACACATGTGTAAATAAAATAATTGTGGGATTTAAAATGCTATAATTGAGTAAAGAAACAAGTTAAAAAATGAAACCTAAAGAACATTATTCAAAAGCAAGTTAAATATTGTTTACTGTATGACATAAACAAATAAATAATGTACAACTTTTAAAAGAAATTATAGTTAACTATTTTAAATAATATTTCTTTAAATTTGTTTAATATTAACTTTAAATTTGTTTAGTGTCTAACTGATTCTTTAAAAATAAGTTATAGCATTTGAAAACCCTACCATAATTTTACACACTGTATATTTCGACATTCTCGTTAAGAAAAAAATCGATCCTGATTGAGTTAAAAAGTTTGTAACGAATAATCAGTGTTTTACATTAAAAAAATAATAAAGAAAATAGAATTAACTTTTTATTATCCAGTTATCACGAAATGGGAACGAGAGATCTGCCAGCTATGATCGATTACGTACTTAGTTACACAAAACAACAAACTTTGCACTACATCGGTCACTCGATGGGAACTACTACGTTATTTATTTTATTATCCATGAAACCTGAATACAATGCAAAAATAGAATTGGGAATCTGCCTTGCTCCGATTGCTATTTGGAAAGAAAGAATTCCCTTACCGGAAAATATTTTTAATAAAATACCAAAGATTGTGGTAAGAATCAGACATCAATCGTATTTTAAGAAAAAGAAAAATATATTTTATATATTTTTTTGTATCAACATTACCTTTCTTATTAGCCTAATAATCTTAATAAGAAAATAACTTTAAATCGCGACATTATTTTATTTAATATATTAATTATAAAATGATGATTAATAAAGTTATATACAGCTATCAAATAAATAACTAATTAAAGTAATTAAAATAATTAAAATAATTAATTAAATTTTCTTTATAATATTATGTATTTTATCTCTAAATTTCTTCTATATGTTTATATATATGTCTTCTATATGTTCTGTATTTTTTATAAAATTCAGACAAATTTTAAAAATTTATATATGTGATATTCTAAATAATAATCTATTATAAAAATTAAATTAAATCTATAACTATAATAAGTGATCATTTATTTAAACAAGGCAAAAGAATAGAGAAGCAAACAAGTGTGAAAGCGTGCTATTTGAATTAATACTTAAAACTTACAAGTATATTTTAATTTCACTAGATTTTTGAAATATGAAAAGAAAAAAAATTGATTTTTTTCAACAAGTAAGATAAACGAAGCAAAATCCTTTTTTAACACTCACATTGTTAACATTTCATGTACTGAATTATTTTCTTGTTTTTTATCCTTTTTCTTAATACTGAAGTATTATCTTTATGTTCTTAGAATTTCTTCAGATTTATTTATAAATGTGTCATATATAAAAAAAACCAAATATAAATAAATTTTTTAATATCAATATATAAATGATAAAAAAGAAAAATAATAATAAACAATTAAAAGGTGAATAAAAGGTGAATAAAATTAAAAATATTTATAAAAATAATAGAGATTAAAGTGTTATTTTTATGTGATTCTTCACCACAAACCACTATACAAATAACCGTTCAACCTAACGTCTCGCGCATAACTGAAGTAGAGTGAAATCAATATGTTAGAACATGTTTCAATTCGTTTATTTGTTTCAGTTATACTTACAAAGTTACATTCGTTCCGTGTTACTTTCACCTCTGGTCTCAACTACATAGTTTATGCATTTTAATTATTATATGTATTTTGTAGAAATTAATATATAATTATTATAATATTACATTTGTTCCTTACATTATATTATATGCTATATAATCTCAATTACAATTCAATGTTTACATATTTTATTTTTGTTTAGGAATTTCTTTATTCTAATGAAATATATGAAGTGGCCTCTTTATCATCAACGAGTATCAAGGTGGGAAGAACATTGTGTACAGATAAGGCAATTACTCAAATTGTCTGCATTGCAATAATATTTCTAATCGCCGGATCTAATCCAGAGCAATTTAATACTGTAGGTACATTTCCAATTTAGCACGATTTTGCAAATTGTATCATTGTTTTTTATAAAAACTATAAAAATTACAAAATAAAATTTCTATATTTTTACGTATAATAAATCAAAATTGTTTTTAATGAAGCCTTTCATTGCAGACGGTATTACCGGAAATATTATCGAATTATCCAGACGGCGCTTCCGTGCGAACATTCGAACATTATATCCAAAATATGATTACAAGTGAGTACTTCTCTTCCCTTCAAATATGTAAAAAGAAAAACTATTATATTACACAGTACAATGATATAATAATTTAATAATTTAATAAGATTGATAGAATTTTATTAATGAAATTATTATAACAATTTGATTTATTAGTTATAATATTTATTAGTATTACAGTATTATACTATTGCAGTATTAATTACAGTATTTATTATAAGTACGTTGTTTACAGTTACATGACATTTTATGTTTATCTAAATAAAAATAACAAATTTGTGAATATCTCTTAATTTCAATTCCATATCTATGTGGAAAAATAATATTAATTATTGCAGAGAAATTTCAAACTTACGACTATGGATATGCTGACAATTACAAGCAATATGAACAGATATCACCTCTAATGTATGATTTAAAAAAAATTACTGCTCCTTTAGCTTTGTTCTACGGTGTTAACGATATGGTTGCTTTAAAATCGGTAAGATCACTTTTGAATTTTATAAAACATTTTTAATTAAAAAATATCGGAAAAAAAGGAATAAAATTTTTCAATTATCTATATGTATACGTTATATACAAGAAATTTATTTGTTTTGTGCCAGCTACTTTTATATAAAAATCTAATGAGTAGCCAAGAAAACGATTAAGGAAAGATTTTAATTTAAACTACTATATTATCTCACAATTAATCAATATTCAATTAACTATGTTATAAAAAACCATGAATTAAAAATATTTTTTTCTTTATAAATAATTTAGATTATTTTGAATTCTTTGAAATTCTAAAAGATTGAATCGCATAATTTTCTTTTTATATTACACTGTCCGATAAAATGTAATTTCTTTTTGTCTTTGGCATGTGTGAAATGTTATTTCTCGAAGATTTTTTGCCGCTGGAATCCGGGTGCTCAGAAAAATTCTATCACATTACATTTCCGAAAAATTGGAATCAGTAAAAAACAATGATTTCGGTCATATTGAATGATATTGCGCTTAAAGAAATTTAATTCTGTTTTGTCTACACTATCTTAAAGTGCTATTTTTTATCTTCAAAATAAATTTTGTTTATTTTTATAGTTTTTTATGAAATGGGTTTTAAACTATCACTGTCCGATGTTCACTCGGAATAACGTATTAATTTCATAGTCTTCTATATTTTGTTCCCAGAATGTCCTCGAAATATATAGGCACCTGCCGAATGTAATTCTGTTGGAGGAAAATCAACATAAATTGTTTACCCATTTGGATTTTTTATGGGCCATTGATATTAAAATCCTACTATACGATCGTTTAATAGAACTACTTCAGAAATTTGATAATGACGTGTAGACAATCGATGATACATTAATCTATGTCTAATTCTTTCTTGTTAAAAACATTTTATTTACTTTCAGATTATATAAGATTATATATTCATTTTTTGAAAAAAAAATTAATATTAAATTACAGACCAGAAAAGTGCAAATTATTTTTTATATAATAGAAAAATGTTATTCCTTATTAATGCAATAATAGATACTTTTATGTATGCTGTTCGTATCGAATAAGTTTCTTTCTAAAATTAGCAATATATCATTTAAGAAATTTAATTAAAAAATAATATTAAATAAACATCATATTTATCATTTTTGTATAAAATCATTTTGTATAAAATTCTGCAAATTTTATAGAATGTGGGTGGTCCCTCAAATTTTTATTTTTCCTTTCCTATTCAATATTAAAACAATTTATTTTTACGTTATTTTTTTGTACATTTATCTGTTTTTTTATTAATTACTTTTAGTCTTATTTGTCTTGCGTGAAATACTTGATTAATTACATTTATTTAATTAAAAACGGATATTATTATATCCGTTTTTGATTAAGAAGAATATATTCAACACCTTTTTTAAGCACTTGGCGTAAATTTTTTTTTTAAAGATTTTTTTAGGTCCATCATAAGACAACAAATGAATTACCAACATTTTCTAGTGATTGATTAATTTTATTTATGTTATTTATTAAAATCGTATAACTCATTTTTTATTTATTGATGTCATACTAGTTTCATTCCTTTCGAAATGTATCTAACATAATATACAAAGCAAAATCGTGAAATCGTCACGTTTAAAGCCTATTTTACAATATGCTCTTTATTTCTTATTTTTTGTTTTTTACCTTTTGCTTTTTTCTCTTTTGCAACCGTTTTATTAACAATTTTTGCTACGTATTTCTTGTTTCTTTTGTTAACTTTTATCTCGGGCGACATAAAACAAAAAATCGGATAAGAAGCAAAATGACAAGATTCCAGTAAACGAGAATGGATTGAAATTTTTTTCTATCTGAATGCGTATTTTAAATAGCGAATATTTTTTTTTTGGATTTAATTTGATTCAATTGGATGCAATTGGATTGAAAAATTGCATCTCCTATTCAAAATTTTGAATTGAACAGTATGTCACAATGCACAGAAAAAGCTAATATTAGTTTTAGATTGAAAGACATAGAGATATGCTCTATGCAATTCCTATAAATGAATAAAAATGCTTTCAGGATTGAAAAGCATTCATTTTAATATTCGTGAATCAATATTTCTGAAAATCTGAATTCAATCCATTTCAATCCATTCTCGTTTGCTGGGACGTTAGACAAGAATCTGTGCTCCCCGCTTAACAATAAAACAAAATTTTAATTAAGCCTCATTATTATTTTATTTATTTTCTTGTGTTTTTAATTATATTTAATTATGTTTAATAAAACGTTTGGATAATTTATATTAAATATTTTAAGATTGTGGAGGGCTTACTGACATATCGGCTAAGTTCAAAACGATGTGACTACGTAGTTTATCATTTGAGAATAGATGCAGATGACACTAGTGTACAAGAGCTTAATGATCTCGTAATATTTTTAACAATTTCCCATATTTTAAATTTATAAAAGTTTCTAAAAAAATATCCTAAACGTCTTTGATTTTTTCAAGTTTGCTATAGAATTATAAAATGAGAAATCTTAGAATATTTCAGAATTCGTAGATATATGGAGTTCTATGATTTTCTCTTTTAAAAAGTGTTCCAATTCATATAAAAAATTTGTAAAATTGTTTAAAAAGGTATACAATTACATAGAAATTTTGAAAAATTTTGAAACTGATTATAACAATTTTGAAAAATTATGTCAAGGATTCTCAAAATATCCGACGAATTGACTAATTATAGGTTCATCCTCATGAACGTGGCTGCTTGTCGCCAATTTTAAAATGAGTGTAGGCGGCGATATCGAACGGTGATTTTTGCCACCGTAGGTCCCACCAGATGCAAACGCCGGTGTGGCCGCATTACGGGCTTGTCTGTGAGTGTAAAAACATTTTAGCGTATGTTCAGTAAATATAATAATTACGCGCGCGTCGAATGTCATCGAGCGCGATACAATCGTTGAACATGTTTGTTCCGGAGTGCCATGTTTACCATGAGTGAATAGCTTTCTCGGACGATCGCTTTTCCTTCAATGTGCGTTGACGTTTACTCGGTTGTACGATCGCACGATCGCACCGATTTTTCCGAATATGTTCCTCGAGACGGAGCGTGTCAGCCGTGCGAGCAAATGTAACGAGGCTCACGAGGGTTAAAAATTGCCGACCTGTCATTTTCGGCCATCCATATCGCAGTGACTCCGTCGAGTACACTGCCAAGTTGATATTCTATTAGGGAAGAGCGGTTAAGCCTCAAAGTATACACATACATACATCACACACACACAAACAACACACACACACACACACACACACACACACGCGCGCGCATTTTGCATTCGGCCGTACAAGTGTTCCGTATCTAACGGGAAGGGAACTTGGAGCTATAAATTTGAGAAGAATTGAGGATAATTGAAGCAAACACGATCATAATGTTGATTGCGATTCCCACGGAGGCGCCAAGATTTGAACTTACGGAAGTGTTGTTGTTTAACACAAGGAAGTGTCGATAAAGGTATTATAAGATAAGAGGAGAAGGGGAAAGAAATATGACAATTACGTAAAAGTATATATTAATCAAAGTGTCAACATGTCAAGTCGCAAGCTCGCCGGAAGGCGAGACTTGCGTGCATTGTGATACCTGTTAACGTCCAGTTAACGTCAGTAATCGTGATGATCCGCGTCGACGTCATGCATGGCACATGTTGTAATACGAAACGTCAAAGTTTGTGTTCAGTTCTGCCGTTGTAACGCGCATGATAGGGATCTCGGATGCCGATGATCATGGCGCAGGAGAACGAGGAGTATCCGCTTCACAGATGTATATTTCAAGGGGACGTGAAGACGCTGAAGATCTTGATTGGTACACATGATATTGCTGAAAAGGATAAACAAGGTTTGCTTCTTTTACAAAAATTTAATACTAGAAGGGAGTTGATCATTTCCCGGTTAGACCAGTCTGTCAAAAACAAACCCAAGCAAAACAACAAAGCATGGTAACGTCATTTTGGAGATATTTGACATCATTTTCATTGTGATGACTTATTGTTATGCTTGTGAACGAGTGATTGCAAACTTTGCTGATTTTTACATGGCCCTGCAATTTCAAATCCAATTGTATGTATGCTATATGATGGAACGTTAATCTCAAACAATGCTATATGACATATTAGTCTCAGACAAATTTTAAGTTGAGCATAGGGATAGAAATATGGAAAATCAAAATAATTAAATTTCTAAAATTGTCCACAATAGATATGAAAAGAAAGTTGAAAGTTCTTGTATAACAATGAGATTTTGACTGAAATTAGCCAAAACGATTCTCTGACCGTCATACTAAAAATCCTCCATCTGCTTAATTTTTTTAAGAGAGTAAAACTATCCCACAAAAAGATTTTGCTGAATTTCTCGAAGTGGATGCAAATACAAAAAACAGTTTGCAAAAACTGTTTGTTCCAAAATTTTTGGAATTCTGCAGAAATATATATATTTATATACTTAAATCTTTCATGTATGTTACAGGAAACACACCTTTGCATTTAGCTGTGATGTTAGGAAGAAAAGGTACATCTTTTGTCTTATTTCATCGCATTAGAATGTTTAAAAAATAAAATTTTATTCCATCTGTCAGATGTTAAAAACACGATATATAAACTGATAACAAGTTTTATATATACTCATAAAATTCAAATGTTAAAATTGAGGCTGTAAAATATTAAAATTAATTTTTAAATTGAAATTAGATTGGATATATAGTTAGTTTCATTATGTTACAGCATGTGTTCAATTATTGCTTACACACGGGGCACCTGTAAAGGTGAAGAATCTAGCTGGTTGGAGTCCATTGGCCGAAGCAATTAGTTACGGAGATAGAATAATCAGTTCGTATGAAATAATATAATAATAGATTTAGAAATTACCTATTTTGATAAGAAATATATTAGTTATAAAAAGAATAGTTAAAATTTAAGTTTTAATTTCTCTTACTTAACTTACATTTTGTGTAATATATTGTAACATATTTATACAGAGAATATTTCACTTTTAATAAATTAGCTGTTACTTAGATAATTTGGAAAAAAATTCCTAGTATAAAGCATTAATTTCAGTTTTTATAAGTTACAAGTGAATTTAAACATGCAGATGATCTAGTAGGAATGATACATCTTATATTCTATAATTATGATGCGTAAGATTAATTTAAAAATATTTTTCATAGTATCATCTTTAGTACGTAAATTGAAGCAACAAGCGAGAGAACAAATGGAAGAAAGAAGGCCGAATTTAGTTGCTGCATTGCATCAAATGGGTGATTTTTATATGGAATTAAAATGGGATTTTCAAAGTTGGGGTGAGTTTCGATGAAATTGAGTGCTGATTAAATCCAAAACTATGAATAACTTATAGACACTAACATTTAAAAAACATTTTCCTTTTATTAAAAATTGTATTCTATAAATGCCTATGAAAAAAATTAATATATACGCTTATGAAACTAAAAAAGAATTTGTATATAATTATCGATATCCTCTTTACAAAAAATCTTTGAGAAGAAAATATATCTTATTATAAATTTTGCTAGTAATGATTCAATCAAATGACTTATTTTATTTTGTATATTCTGCATAATTTTTTATATTTCCTGTCCAATGATCAGCCAATGATAAATTCGTTTGTTCTTTCAGTACCGCTAGTCTCGAGAGTGTTGCCGTCAGATATATGTAAGATACACAAAAGTGGAGCTTCAATTAGGATGGATACGACTCTTGTAGATTTTAATGATATGAGGTGGGAGAGGGGTGACATATCTTTCATCTTTAATGGTGACCAAAAGCCTAGCCATTCATTGACTGTCCTCGACAATAAAGCCAAACTTTTCCAAAGAGTGAGATATGAGGTTAATAGTACATTAAATCCATTTATTTTCTTTATGTTTATGCTTTCATATGTATAATATGCAAAAAACTTATTTTGTATATATCTATAAATTTTATATTTTATATTTATACATATAATGAAAACTCTAGCACTTCGATAGATGTCTTAACATATACATACATAATAAATATTATTTTATGTTGAGATAATTCTACAATGACAAACAGCAATCTAGGCAGTTATTAGATTTTATTTATTACATCATTAATCTTGTACATACATATATTAAAATTGTTACATTAATATTATATCGATGTTATATTGAAAGAATCCTTTTTTTGTATTTAGGAAACAGAGCTTGAAATAGAGGATGAAGTTGATATTCTTATGTCTAGTGATATTATGGTAGCGCAAATGTCTACTAAAAGTATCACATTTTCTAGAGCACAGACAGGATGGATTTTTAGAGAGGACAAAAGGGTGAGCATGTTAATATTAACATATTAATATGTCTAAATCTCTGCTGTGTGAAATAAATCACGAATAGGAAAAAGCCTTTAAAAGCCGACGCCAGTTATTGTTGCATAATCAATTTTATGATGTATTACAAAACTCTCCTCAAACATTTCGACCCACGGTTAGGGTCCTCCTTAATGAAAAATTACGATAATTTAATAAAAATGTTACAATTTAAAACCTAATAATATTGATATTAACAGTAAACTGTGTAATATATATATATATAGTATCATTCATATATATAGTATCATCAATTCCACATCATGTTTTCTTTGAATTCTTCAGAAGTTTTAATAATTTAGGGAGATATAATAATTTAATCGGAGATATTTTATAATAACCAAATTGACTTAAAAATAACATAAAAAAATATAGACAAAATATTTTTAATTAATATATAATATTTTATTATTTATAATATTTTATTATAAATATTTAAAATTAGGAAATGGTAGGCGCTTTTCATGCTGATTTTTATCAAATCAATGGTATGGTATTAGAAAGTAGAAAACGTCGTGAGCATTTAAGCGAGGAAGATCTTCAAAAAAATAAAGCCATTATGGAATCCCTTACTAAAGGCAGCTCTCAAGGATTTAAAAATGGCGAGGTAATATTTTTGTTGTAACATAACATGTATTATTGCTTTGGGACTTTTGTTTCTTGCAATTATAGTAAGTTATGAAACAAGAAATTACATAAATATTTTCTTGCAATATTCAAAATAAATTAGTTCTTTTTCAAGCTATTCATGTTTAAAATTAGTAAAACAGGAGCTAAATTTTTATTATATGCCATAATGTTTATTTTTTAATAAATATTACATACGAAAGATAAGCAGAAAATATGTTATATTTTAAGATGTAATATGCGCGCGCACGTGTGTGTGTGTGTGTGAGTGTGTGTGTGTGTGTGTGTGTGTGTGTGTGTGTGTGTGTGTGTGTGTGTGTGTGTGTGTGTGTGTGTGTGTGTGTG
>Ga0157363_1007187_pt1 | contig 10533 bp, 8 predicted proteins | sample AttsexASBM1_FD_111477 | JGI IMG/M metagenome (GOLD analysis project Ga0157363, IMG submission 111477) | Fungus gardens microbial communities from leaf cutter ant in Ribeirão Preto, State of São Paulo, Brazil - Atta sexdens ASBM1 | ecosystem: Host-associated > Fungi > Mycelium > Unclassified ...
GCAAAAGAAGACATCGTACGTGCATCTTTTATGTCTCTTCTACAATAGGGTCGTAAGCCGTGAGCCGTAAAGTCTATTCTATAATTGGATATATATATATATATATATATATATATATATATATATATATATATATATATATATATATATATATTGTAAAATAACTGCAAAAATCTTAACTTTTTTATATGAATTCTTTAATATTCAAAATATATTATGTAAAGTTTCATTGATGCAATAATTATAGAAGGAAAGTAATATATTTTTAGCTGAAATGCATATATATTCTATTTTTTTTTAAAATTGACATTTATATTATATTATATTATATTTATTTATATTATTCGATTATTATAAAGCAACGTTTCAGCTTTAGATGCAGAAACTACATCTACATCGGATTGTGATAGGCGATGAAAAGTGGATCTATTTTCAGAATCCTAAACGCAAAAAATCTTGAGTTGATCCTGTCCAACCATCAACATCTTCCTCAAGACCAAATCGCTTCGGACGAAAGACGATGCTGTGCGTTTGGTGGGATCAGGAGGGTGTCATCTACTATGAGTTGTTAAAACCTGGTGAAACTGTTAATGCTCACCGCTACTATCAACAATCAAATTGCACCGTGCTCTGCGTTAAAAAAGGCCGCATTATCGGAAAAGCCATAACAAGCTGATTTTCCTCCACGACAACGCACCATCGCACACGTCACAATGGTCCAAAACTACTTGGAGACACTCAATTGGGAATACCCCATCCCGCTTACTCACCAGACCTGGCACCTTCTGACCTGTTTTCGTCAATGGGCTACGCTGAGCGGCGCTTCGATTCTTACGAAGACGTCCGAAAATGGCTTGATGAGTGGTTTGCCTCGAAAGATGAGGAAGTCGCAATGAAACTTACAATCGCATTTTAAATACTTAAAGTACTTATACAAAAAAAGTTTAGATTAATTTTGTCATTATATGTTTTTCGAATTTTATTGTAATATGAAAATAATAACAAATAAAGTAAATAAAAATGTGTTTAATAAAAATATAATGCTTAAAATACAACTTAATTCATATGTATATAACTTATTTAAAATATAAATATGAACATATTTATACAAATATAATATTCCCTTAATGTTAATACTTTTAAACGAAATAAATGTCACGCGCATATAAGATTGCAGAGATGAATATTTCTGCATAATTTGTGAATGTAACATGATTACCAAGTATCGTATGAATCAAGTATCGATTTATTATCTGGAGTTGAAAAGTGGACGTGTTACTCTCAGAAAAGTGTATTACCATCAGAGCTATGTAGTTTACTACTTCTCCACTTTGTGGGGCAGCATTTTGCGGTTACAGGTAAAGCTGTAGATACCAAAGTAGCGCATAGGTCCTCCATTTTGAACCTACTAATCATACCCTATACTATTAATACTAAGCGCTTATTGGACTACAGACAATTAAATCAAAATGACGGTCGAAATAGCCAATAGGAAGACTGTCGGCATTTTGTCTTAAATGAAAGGAATGCGCTACTTTGGTATGGTCTAGAGAGTTAGTTACAGGTTACAGATTTTGGGCCGGCATATCCTCTCTCAGGTTTCTCTCTGCTGTGTGTTTATAAACGTACGGTTGTGACATCCCACCGTAGAATGAAAACAAATGTGTCAAATAATTGTCAAATATACATATATGTAGATCAGCCATTCTTACCGGGACTACGATAACATAACATAAGATGGCCGAGAATGAATTTGTACCGGACAGTGACGAATGTCTTGTTACGGAAGCTATTAATTTAGATATCGAGGAGGTATATTTATATTCTTAATTGCGCCCGTACAATGATATTGTAAAACACTTAAAAATTCATAAAACATCTAACGTGTGTATATAATACGATCGTGTCGAGCAAATCGTGCTATGCTATTTGCCGCTTGTTTTTCTAATTCATCTTTTTCGTCTGCTCTTATATCGTTTAATTATAATCTACCGACATTGTGTTTTAATAACGATATTCTCTCACATGTTATATTCTTTCTAGTTAGATAACACGGAATATGCCATACCAATCGTGGAAGAATTACCCACCTTAGAAAGTATTTTGATGGAGCCTGATTATGAGTCACTATCGGAAACGGAGGACGACATTGGTTTATCATTAGGAGAAAAACTTGGCAGCAGCGAGACTATTAGCATTGGCAGTCACTTGTCGCTGAATTCATTAAATAAATCCTCTAAGACTGCTCATAAATCATATTCGGGTGTTATCTTAAGGCATGTCATACTCAAAGGAATAACATCACAAATTATATCGGCTAATGTGAGCAATTATTGTTATACATTATATAGGAGATATAAGAAGTCATGTTCCTTCAAGTTACAAATTTTTTAACAATTGTTATATGCCGTATGTATAGTAACCAAGCCTGGAATAGTCATCATTATTAAATATCTACATGATTTACACAGGAGAGGGTCAATGCTGGTTTGGCTAGTGCAGTCGCGGCTGGAGGGAATATGCTAGTAATCGGTACCAGTCATGGTTTAATACTGGGCTTTGATTCTTCGCAAACATTGCGATGGTGTGATCAGGAAACGAGACATCAAGGTTCCGTTTCTGCTCTTTGCTTCAACTACGATGGTAGCAGAGTGTTAGCTGGTTTCGTTAGAGGACATATTTTGATGTTGGATAGCAATAATGGAAAAGTTTTAAGGATTCTCACTGATGTACATCCCCTAGACACTGCTGTGTTGCATGTTAAGGTACAATTTCAATTCTCTTACATACATGTGAAATTAATATACATAAATGTATTATTGTAATATGAAGGGGTTTAAGCTCTAAAGAAATTAATCATAATGTGATTCTTAAATTATAATAGTGTCCTTAACGAATCGATATTAGTTGCATGTATACATAAGTTTATATCTAATTAGTATGCAAATGAATATTTTAAATATTTTCTATTTTTTTCTTTAATATAAAAGTTCACAAAATCATCATTCTTTCATATCGCAATTCCTGATACATCTATAACATTTTGAATATCTAATTAAAATTTTTATGGAATATCTTTTATCTGAACAATGATCGATTTTATCATTGGACAAACTTATATTTTATGAAAATATTATTTATTGATATGAGAATAATTATTTACTGATTTGATTATTTTACTTTAAATTACGAAAATTTTTACTGGATTCTAAACATCATTATTAATTTTAAAGTTAATGTCTTCTGTTTAGGGAATCCACCTCTGGAGGTCTATCACTTTTGATTTTGACTTTTGATGTTGTTGACAAAAGAATTTGACAATATAAAGATGTGTTTAACTCGCTTTCCACGTTCTCAATGGAAAGTTCTAAATCCATCCTGAAGTCTCGATTCGCGTAGAAAATGCATGCATGGTGCAATGAGTTTCGCTTCAATGAGATTTACTATAAAAAAAATAGGTTTGAGTTAAATCTCCTTTTGCGTGAAAAATTGTAATCATATAAAACAAGGTTCTATTTGAGTTTATAACTTTCCACTTGAAGCAAAATTCAATCCAAATCTATGTACCTAGTTTTTTTGATAACCGAATTTCTTTCCTCATAAAACAGAATTCATTACATACAAGTACGTTTTCCATGCAAAGTGAGGTTTCATATGGATTTCTAATTTTTCACGCAAAAATTATATTATTGTTCAAAATATGAGAGAAAATTAACTTTGATTGTCAATGACTTTAACGATGAGCGACAGTTAAAACTTTTTGATGTTATTCAAGGTCAGGACCTTGATAACATATATCAAGGTGAATAGAAAAGATCTTTTTAAATAGGAGTTTTGCCCAATTTATCATTGTTATTGTATCGTGAATTTATTTATTCAATCGAGATAGTTTTAAACCAGTCACTTTAGTTTACAGATTCGCCAAAAATAGCTTTGTGCAGTGACAGTGGAGGCTCCGTATTCGAGCTGAATTTCACTAGAGTGATAGGTATACGAGGATGCGATAGTAGATGTTTGTTTAGTGGTTCCAAGGGAGAAGTGTGCACTCTAGAACCTCTGCTGTTGAATAATTTGCCATCGCATCCACTAAAAAATTATACATTAGTAGCAATGGCAACATTGTCGAAGGTTGTGCTTCATAATAGATTAAAAAATATCAGTTAGATGTGTAATTTATTAATGTTGATTTTATTCCGCGTAGGTAATTATAGTCTGCATAAGACCGCGAATGCGTGTTGTATTGAGTCACCCGTTGACCGGTGCCGCGATAGCACCACCACAACTATCTTGGCAATTAGTTGTCATACAAACGGCTGATGGTTCCCGCGTGATCGATCCAGTATTGGCTCTCGCGAGGGACAACGTGGTGTATTTTTATCAAGTATTTTTATTTAATTATATATAATCTTTATTTGTTCCACATAGGGTTATAAAGAACTTCTTCTCCATATATATAATTGCATTATATTGATTGTTTTCTTTTGAGAATATTAAAGAATATATATATTATCTGTCGATAAGGTGTACACCGAAATTGGTACGCGGGTAAAATTGTCTCCTCTTCGAAGGATGACACTACCGTACATGATAAGCAATTTGAGGTGGTTAAATCCGAGATCTCTTGTGGTATTGGATACTCAAGAGAAGTTGCATTTATTAGACGTAAGAGCGCAGGATAATTTGGAAACATTAGACATGAGTCGCGTTGGTATTTCTTATGCTTCTAGTCATTTTAAGGGACTATCTACTGGCGGAAATGTTTCTAAGGTACAAAGGACTGGTATGTCAAGAACACAAAGAAGTGTATTTAATACTACATTTGTAATATATTTTACGTAGGCGATGGCGTTAGCCGGTGAACGGGCATGCTACAACACCGTTATAGTTTTTGGTACGCAGCTATTGTTATTAGGTACAAAGAGTTTACATGTGATATGTATGAGAACGTGGACTGAAAGATTGCAACATTTGATCGTACAGGTCAGTTTAAAGCGATGAAAAGGATCTGATTATGAGAACAAAATGTTATAAATAAATATAAATTAACAGGCAATTAAGAGCAAAAATTTGATGCAGTTATTAGAGCATTATAGTTAACAAATATATTTTATAAACCTTACATGTAATTAGACAAAATTGGAAGTTTCGACTCAGTTCGGGCCATCTTCAGCGATGTCCAAATAATAAATTATACATTAATAATTGTTTACAAGAGGCCCTCTTGGCTGCATTCTTTTAATTATTGCGAACAATTGCTAATGTGTAATTTATTTGGACATCGCTGAGAATGGCTCGAACTGAGCCGAAACGTCTGATTTCATCTAACTATATGTAAGATCTGTAACGCTCTAATAACAGCAAATTTTTGCTCTCAATCGCCTGTCAATAATTTATATTTATTTGTTATCTCGAGAGATCAATTTTATTTTATTTTATTTATTTAAGATATAAACTTGTGCAAAAAAAGTCAAACATGAAGTTAATGCTTAATTATAATGTATTTATTAAATTATAATGTATTTCGAAAGAGAATTATACTAATACAAACGTTTTAGCTTATTAACTCATCTTCAGTGAATATTAAAATGAAAACTTATAATATAATCATATGTGTAATAACCAGTCTTCGCAATAATGGTTGTCTCTAATAAATAAAAATACAAAAAAAAGAAGAATGAAATTACAATGTGCCATTCGTCATTTAGTAAAGGCAACTTGGAGTTATTTGAAACACGGAAGCAAAGAGCTTAACGGTTGAACAACGGTTGAAAAGTCATACGAACAAGCAGAATCATTTAAGTTTAGTACGTTATACAAACGAATTCTGATTAGTCGTATTACTTTTCTGAGATTCCGTTTTCTGGAATTCCGATTGTCAAGGGGAATTCCGATTGTCAAGGGGAATTCTAAGTTTAATTATTGTAACTGTGAGTGATAACTATACTACTGTGTTGATCAATTATTACAGTTTCAAACGAGAAAGTTAGATCTAGCAGAGTTCCGACTATGATCGCTATACATTTTTAATAAGTGTCATACTGGATCCAGATATTAAAAAATTAATTAAACATTTTTTGTAGCTGGAATTCGGTTTAAAAATAATTGTAGAATATAGAACTCTGCTAGATTTAACGAAAATTCTCGCTAAAACTGTTATAAACAATCGGCACGACACTTTCTCCAAGTGTCATGTTGTCTTCTACAATGTATATTGAAAATGTATAAAAATAGGTAATTGTTGGAATTTTGTTTTTAAAGTGCATATATTAGTAGATCTTTAGTAGAATTAACAGGAATTATGATAATATTTATCATTTTCTTGTACTTTAGAGGAAAAGTGTTATGCTAGTTTCGCGAAGTTAGCACGCCATATTATATTTAGTTTTTTTAATACAAAAAAATGTGAAACTTTTTTACATAGAACTGTAGAATTATGAAAAGTGTTGGAACTGTTTTCATTATTTGTTTGTCATTATTTTTTTTATATTAATATAATGTCGTGTTAACTTCACAAATCCAAAGTATTTATATTGTAAGGGTGATTCCAGACAACATGATTAGTGTACGTCACATTAGTAAATATTACACACGCGCTGTATATGCTTGCACGCTTTCTCTCTCTCTCTCTCCTCTTCCCTCCCTCCCTCCCCTCTCCCTCTCTCCCTTTACTCCTCTTTCTGCGCACGCACGCACGCATGCGTATCTACATAATTATTCATATTGTAGGGACTGGAAAAATTAACAGATTCTATCGAGATTTAAATTCAGGATTCCTCGTTTATAAATCTAGCAGTCGGTGTGCTATACCAACGATGTCGAGAAATATGATTCCCATCTTTTAGATGATCACGAAGGCTGCCGTACCTACCCACATACAATTTTCTTATTCCATGTAAAATTATAATGTATAATTAATACGTTTTCGAATAAGCATGGCTGCCTTCCATCCAAAGAATGGCAATTATATTTCTCGACAATAGATATTAAAATTAAATAGTAGATAAAAATTCAACCGTGTCACTATCGATTTTTTTTCAAAAAAATTTACCACTTTGATCCAGTCTTTTATACTCTTCTGAAGGGTATGGGAGTCGACCTGTCTTGGAATAAGGATTTAACTGTCGATTGCAACAACATTCAACTTTTACGCTTTCAGTAAAAAAAATAAAAATCTGCAATATTTTGAAAAACTCACCTCCTCTTCAAGCGACCATGACTGGGCTTAAAAATATATATATTGTTTTTGTGTTTTATATGAAATAAAAGTTTTTACCTACTTCCTATACTTGTCGCTATGGGTAACAAAAATCACTACAATGTCTCTTGATCATAATTATTTCGGTCGTTTATGTATATTTTAAATGGCCTTGTACGATTCTCTTTATTTTTCTATAATATGAATATAGATATTTAGCGAATGTTTGTAAAGTTGGTGTATATAATATGTCATTTGGAGTCACTTTAATTCTCTTCCAAAATACATTATAATTTATTAAGCATATAATTTAGGCTGTATATACTATATATACTACATATATGTGTGTGTATATATATATATATATATATATATATATATATATATATAATTATACTATATATAATTTATACTATATACTATATATATACTATATATTTATACTATATATAATTATACTATATATAATTTAGTGTCTAGTTCATTGTCCTTTATTGACACAAGTTTAAATTTTAATTCGCTGAGGCTTAATTGAATATTTACATTAAAAAATGTTTTGCATTTCAGAAACGTTTTCCCGAAGCATTAGCATTGGGTCTTTCTTTTTATCAAGACAAGGGCAAAGCGGTTATCGGTCTGCGAGGTTCTAAACAACGTCGCAAGCAAATAGCACGCGATAAAGTTTGTGAAGTATTGGTGCAATATATGGACGAATTAAATCAATGTTTGATAGACGAAAATACAGGTTACGACACGATAGTGCTCACTTGCGTTGATTACTGCATTCAACTGGAAAGCCTAGATCTGCTGTTCGAAAAGTTGTGGGATATAGTCTTTGAGTCGGAAGGGCTGAAAACTAGTTATTTGCACGCTCTCGAAGCTCCTCTGCTAGATGGAAGTCTTCAATCGAGATTGCCGCCATTGATTGCCCAGCAATTGGTCACTCTTTATGATCAAGAAAATAAAGTAGATTCGCTGGAAGCGATTATAGTTTTGCTCAATGTGGATTGTCTAGATATTCATCAAGTAAATCTCAATATTAGCAAGCGATGAAAAATAGACATTTATTTGCAACGTCATTTTATGATTTTAGAATGTATTTTTGTCCATAGGTAACGACAATTTGTCGTCAACGAGGACTTTGGGAAGCGCTGATTTATCTTCAAACAACAGCGTTGGGCGATTTTACAGCACCCATTCATCAATTAGTACCAACACTTCAGAATTTATTACAAGATCCATTAGTCGCCCTTTCCCGAGACTGTATAAAACTCGGCAATGCCATTCTAGTTTATACTAGCTGCTGTCTTGCTGGTCGTGGATTTCCCAAGGATGAGCTCCCTGAAGGCATGCCACAGAAAGCGAAAGCAGACATATTGAGAGCTCTGTTATCTCAACATTCTAGTTTGGCAAATGATATGGAAAGGCAGTATCCATATTTGAGAACGTTACTGCAATTCGATGCGAAAGGCTTTCTCGATGTTATTACCATCGCCTTTCAGGAACCAGAATTTACCTCCGAAATGGGTCTCCGACACCGACAAAGACTCATAGACATCTTATTAAGCATTGTTATGTCGAATACGCCGCTTATTCCGAAAAATATTGATTACATCACACTGGAGCAACAATTTATGGTTCTTATATTCGTGGCAAATGAAGTGTGTGAAAGCACTGTTATGTTAGAGTATAACACATTGAATAAAATGATAGATATATTATGTATTGACGTGCACATGGAATTGTCGAAGGACTTTAAGACTGAGAGAGAAAATGCTGTGTTGGGATTGTTGCATTCTAAAAAGCTGTGCAATATTTCTGATAATAATTTATTAAATTTAGCAAATAGAGCAAGTTTGTAAGTATTTTTAATTGATTTATTAATCTCTATGCTTTTTATTGGTTTTATATATAATGTTTCACACCTAATGCACTACCTGCTAATTGTAGATTCTTAAAATAATTTTGAGATGAAAGGTCTAATACTAAAACGTCGAGATTAATAGATTTTAAATTAATAGCAATTAAAGTTCACCAATCATGGAGCTGCAATTTCGCACGTTCGGGCATGATGATATAACAAATGGTGATAGTATGTCACGATGGCTCTCTCAGTAACCTCAAGATTATCATATAAATTATTTTTTGCCCAATAATATTTTTATTAAGAAATTATTCTTGCTTCTATACAGAATCTATTTGTACATTATATACGCATGATTAATATCGAAATATATAACAAAATATCAATAGCGATATTATGATATCAAAAGAGATTCATTGTCCATATGCTTTGTATGCACGGTAAATATTTTTTGTAAGAAATAGATTAACTACTTTTAACATAAAAAGAATTAAATAGAGAACAGTACATTTTATTATTAGAAAATATTATTAGAGATTTAGCATGATCGTATAGGATGCTTTATCGATCTCGATTTATAATTTGGTTTGTTGTATGTATTGTGTGCGACATTAAAAACGTAAATAAAATTTTACAAAGAGTACAAAATATTTCATGATTGTTTATAAATTCATGTATATTTTAATTATAAGAATTATGTACATCTCGATTTACTGTCTATGAAATTTAATGACACACATACATGTTTTGTAATTTATATCACTTTTTATATTTTTTCAACATCTTAACATCATCTAGGATAATTATTCAGAAACGTATATATAGTCATTTGATTTAAGTACATTAATGTTAGTTAAATTGGTATTTTATATATAATATGTACATGTTTAAGTATTGTTTTATCAAAATATTTGATTCTTTTTACGTTAAAAATAGTTTTACTTATTACAAAAATATTTCTGTGGATAATATAATAATACCGTGCATACAAAGCACACGAACATGGTTATGAATTTATTTTGATAGTGTAATATCTAGCTATCAAATTGATATTTTGTTATATACTTTGATATTAATTATGTAAGTCAGCTTATATAATATACAAACAAATTTCGTATAGAAGCAAGAATAATTTTTTAATAAAAATATCAATGTATATTTGTGTATGATAATCTCGAAATTGCTGAGAGGGCCCTCATACCTTCATTACTTGTCATATCATTATGCCTGAGCGTGCGAAATGTCAGCTTTGTAATTAATGAATTTTAGTCATTATTAATTTAAAAACTATTAATTTAAAAATTATTAACTATAGCCTCGATATTTTGATTTATTAGATTTTTCATTTCAAAATTATGTCAAGAATCTACACACACACACACACACACACACACACACACACACACACACACACACACACACACACACACACACACACACACACACACACACACACACACACACACACACACAC
>Ga0157363_1007189_pt1 | contig 10532 bp, 9 predicted proteins | sample AttsexASBM1_FD_111477 | JGI IMG/M metagenome (GOLD analysis project Ga0157363, IMG submission 111477) | Fungus gardens microbial communities from leaf cutter ant in Ribeirão Preto, State of São Paulo, Brazil - Atta sexdens ASBM1 | ecosystem: Host-associated > Fungi > Mycelium > Unclassified ...
ATATCATTTTATATTCAAAGACACGTATACGACGTAATTATATAATTTCATCGTACGTTGTGACCCAGTATTACATGTGGTTTCATTGATTTCACTGGATTTAATGAGTTTACAATTATTTACGATTGTATTATTGTCGATTGTATTATCATAAATTATGATGAACATTGCATCTCTTAGGCACGTAGCTATTCTCAGAAGAGGTGATATAAGTAACAAATACTTCACGTGATGTCAGCGAATCGATGCTGCGTTCGATACAATCCCGTTTGTCTCGGCGTATGTTAAGCCCGTGTTGATTTAGCAGCACGAGCAGATAACTCATTATCTGTCAAAGTAGCGAAGAGCTGTTGTTCAAAGTACTACTCTACCAATTAATCCGATTAATCCTGCGTGCCTGGGTGACCGATTGCTGACGCGGGTGCGAAGTTTCGCGCAGCAATTGACGCTCCGGTACTTGCCCTCTTGGTAAATCAATTTTACAGTTCTCTGTATGTTTAACAATTTTGTTTCATATTCCCTCAAATTAATTAATTTCACTTGTTTCTTCAAATAAAATAAAAAAATGGAAAATTTAATAATGAAATAAACAATTACTATAATGCTAATGAAAAGGATGAACAGGTATTAATTTAATCATCCTCTATGTTAATTAGTAACTTTCTGTTTTCTTAAGATTATCCTATTTAACGGAACAACTTAATTAAACATATCTAAATTAATTATTAGTTAATTATTAGTTAATTATTAATTAATTATTAGTTAATAACACATGTATCACGATATGAAAATATCATCATGTCTTGATAGAAAAGGGTAAATATAATTTTCTGTACTATTTTCAGTGACGTGACGGTTTCGTCGAACGTTCGCGAGTGGTTACGCTCGCCGGCCTTCGACGCGCGACAGTGGGAAGATGAGGAGTTGTTGCTGATGCTGCAGACAATGTTTGTCGAGCTCGACCTACCTCAAAAATTCAACATTCCCTTGCCGATTCTGAGGAACTTCCTGTATGAAGTCTACAATAATTACAACGAGGTGCCATTTCATAATTTCAGGCACTGCTTCTGCGTGGCACAAATGGTGAGTATTTCTTTATCTTCATACTGCTCTAATTTGCACAATTTTCCGCGAAGACAATTAATAGTTATGTGATAGCGTGATTGTAATTACATGTTGATACGCGAGAAGATATATAATAATAATAACAAGTGTGATGAACAATATTGCAGTAATTACGATGGCTATTTGTTTGTTACACTAATTGTTTGATTACACCTATTAATTGGCGTTAACTGCATTATTCTACAGTATAATATAATTAAATTATTTCTTAAGCGATTAAAATACAAGTATAATAGTAACAAGTATAACGCTTTAATCTATAGCTACAGATCGAATTGAGTTATTGACTCAGTGCTAATTGATTGTATCTAGATGTACGCGATAGCCTGGGCGGTGGATCTTCCGTCGAAAATCGGTGACCTCGAGGTCCTCATACTGATTGTCTCCTGTATTTGCCATGATCTTGACCATCCGGGCTACAATAATATTTATCAGATAAACGCGCGGACCGAGCTGGCATTACGCTACAACGATATCTCGCCCCTGGAGAATCATCATTGCTCTGTGGCGTTCCGGGTCTTGGAAGCGCCCGAGTGCAACATTCTCGCATCCTTGGACAACCCTACGTATAGAATAGTTCGCGAAGGTATCATAAGATGCATTTTAGCGACCGACATGGCCCGGCATAATGAGATCCTCGGCCAGTTTACCGACATTACTCCCGAATTCGATTACACCAGCAAGGCGCACATAAATTTGGTAATTCATCGACGACTGATATTTAATGATTGATGAAGTATTTAATGAAATATTTAATCAGATCAACTTAATTTCTTATTTATGTTCCGCAGTTGTCCATGATCTTGATCAAGGTTGCTGATATAAGCAACGAGGCACGACCGATGGAAGTCGCGGAACCGTGGTTGGATAGATTGCTTCAAGAGTTCTTCAAGCAGAGTGACGCAGAGAAACTCGAGGGACTTCCGGTCACGCCCTTCATGGATCGCGATAAAGTGACCAAGCCGTCCTCCCAAGTTAGCTTCATCGGCCTAGTTCTCCTCCCTCTTTTTGAAGCTCTCGGCGAACTTCTACCCGAGTTGCAGGTATTTCATCTTTTCATACATACATTTATTTATCTGTGTCTGGAAATTAGTAGTATGTAATCATCTACATATATATAACTAAATTCGTATGAAATTCTGTTTTTCAGGATCTCATAGTTCAACCGGTCAGGGAAGCTCTGGAGTATTATCGAAGGTTGAATGAAGCAGCCAAAGATGAGCGTCATCATCGGAGGAGCGTTGTCGACGTCGGGGAGTCGGCGCCATCCAACATGTCAACCGCTACTGGTAGTTCATCCACCGTTATCAAGTCTACATCATCGCATAGCATGCGCTCAAAAAGATCCGCCACGACAATTCATTCGCGTTCGCGTTCCACCGACGATGATATTACAGAAAATTTGACGATGGAGGAGGCGGAAAATGTCGAGAGCTCTGATCCGGAGACCGCCACGGAGGTAGAGATCAGCGAAAAGACGCTAAAGTTCAAAATTTCTACGGAGGGCACATTGACCGGCCCGACGTCCGGTCGGAAGAGCTATCCTGGCAGTCGGAAGGGCAGCCGAGAAAAGTCTTCGTTGGATTATCATAATCACGACTTGGCCAAAGCTGTTCGTGATCACGATTACGAAAGGAGACGTAGCAAGGGCGAAAATCTTGGCAGTGATCTGAGCTCGCCGGTGAGCGCGAGATCTGCCGAGGGTACACGGATCCTTGAGGAAATGGAGAAAGACATGATTATTTCAGACGTCAAGATTGAAAGCAAGACGCCTGAGGGAAACGGTAATGTCGTCGCGGTGGAGGCCCGCTCGCAGCCGAAGAACAATGTAAGAAAAACCAGCAATGTCATAGAGAACGATCAGGAAAACAGATCAAGCCGCAAGGATGTTCACAGTAGTCGGGAATCGATCGGTTTGCGATGTTGCTGCGACGACAAAACTGGGCCGAATAACAAGTCCCTATTCTCACGACTGAGGAACTTTACGGACCGCCTTAGCATGAGCTTTGACTCAAAGGATTCGCCTAGTCCAAAACCGAAGCATACTTCGAAGATGCTCAATAAGAGTAACTCGATTAGTAGTGGTTCGGCCACGACTACCTCGTCGAGATATAACAACTCGTTGTTTATTTGCAAGCGCTGCAACTTGGTTAAGTCCTCATTAAAACACGGCAACAAGGCAGCCATTGCAACCGTGGTGGAGTTATCGCCAGTGGACAAACGGGCGATGACTCTGCCAAAGGTTCGAAAGTCCACGGATAGTAAGAATAAGAGCTGGCGAACAGTATTCGCCAAGGAGAAGAGATCGTCCACTTCTTTGGAGGCTTTACCGGCAGCCAGTTCTGGCTCCCGTTCGTTTTCCAAGCACCGCAGAAACTTGTCAAACCCTGAGGGCAAGTCGCAAAGCTTGAAGGAAACGAAGACTCGACATCAAATTCTGGACATCGAGTTTCATGAAATAGACATTCGTTCGAAGAATCAACAACCTGAAATTATAGTCAATCCAGACGATACCTGCTGCGATATCGAAGAAGATATCGGCAAGGTAGAAATCAGAAGAAGTTCGGCCAGCATGGAAGATATCTCCAAAATGGCAAAACAGGCAGCGGAAGCTGCTGTATTAGGCGTGCTAGATCCTAAAAAGGCAGAGGAGCGTCCTCACACCGGTAGTCTAGACTCGATGCTCTGCAAAGAGGTGTCCAAGTCACGAAAGAAGCATTCCGCATTCTGCTCGCCCGCGACGACGAAAAAATCGTCACCTGGATTATTTTCGCGATTTAAATCTGGCATGAGCATTGATAGCACTCGGAGCAATAGCAACAGCGATTCCTTGCATGATCACGGCTCACAAAGCGGTTGGATATCCTCATTGACAGCTAGCTTCCGGCCAAAAAGACATCCGAACGAAACGCCGCTGTCACCGCATCCACCGAGATCGCCCAGCAGAGAGGAGATCAAGTGATACGTCCTGGTGGTCGAGGATTCCTCTGACAAGAAACTCAGCCTCCGCGGTTGGTGGCCTGAGAATTTGTTCTGCTGCAATAGCTAAGAATTGAGCGAGAAAGTTGAATGTCTAAAGAGGCTAATTTAGACCAAGAAATTTCCGGGAATATTGTCTTCATATAAAAAAAAGAAACGAATAAAATGATTTGTAAAAGATTTTTTAAGACATTTAAATTTTCTAATGCAGGAATTATCTCGCGTATTTCTCTCTCATTGCGATATTAATTGTTAATAAATTAATAATTGCGGTGGAAAAATCTCTAATCGAACGCGTCAACTATATTCTATTTTGCGAAATAAAATGTACCATAAATTCTTGTGAGTAATTCACAATATCGCAGCGCATGATGCATTTGTAATATACGAATTAAATGTTTCTCTATGTATAATATTGAAAACGGTCAATTTGAATGAACGTATTTGCTCGAGCATGCCATTTATCGAGAAAATATTAGATATATAATATATGATTACCGCAATTGAATTAAAATAATCTTGCAGAGGAATCTTCAGACCATTATTTCGTGTTATCAACTTTGAGTGTTTTACATCATGACGATTGACAAAAATTGAGATACATTTATTTGTGAAGGGCATCTATGGCCTGTGGAATACAAGAAGATGTATGCTATATACATAAACTATTTTATTTATTGTTCAATTAAAGAGTAGCCTAATGCGTAATCATTAATGTTGTTCGTTACTATACATATATAAATATAGGTAAAATGCAGATATATACAAAGACATAAGGATATACATCCATCGTGCATAAAAATATATAAATCTATAATATACATGAGCAAGTGGATAATTAAACGGAAAAGAAGAGGAAGAAGACAAACAAGTAGATTGTAAATGTGGCTCTATTGTATCGATGTACGATTAAGTTTCACGAATGTACTATGTAATCAAGGATATAAGGATAAGAGAATATTTTCTGACTGTTTCTAGAATATCTTGAAAATAATCGTGTGTTTTTAGGCAATATTCTCAAAATTCCCGGACAATATATTCTCAAAATGGAGATATTATTATTTTCCAAAAGCACGTGATTATTCCGATTCTGAAAAAAAGAGACATGTATACATATATATTCTCGAATCCTAGAATATTCTTATATTATTTTCATTCTCGCAAAGACTTCACTTCACCTAAAATTAGCAGTTGCCACGGTGAAGAGAGAAAATGAGATAGATTTGTCGGAATAATTATTGCATTGTTTGTCGAGATTCACGCGTAAAAAATCTCGTCGATTCAATTTGATCAGAGAATATTACAGGGAAAAAACGGTTTTGCTAAAATATTTAATTTAGCTAGGTCCGTACAGAAAGAGAATCCCCTAGAAAAACTATGACTTCCAGTATCAGATTGCTTCTTGTTCTGATGAAGTTAACTGCAATGGCATTTGTCGCACGATGTCTCAAGACATGGAAATAACCTGTAAATCGTAAAACTTCCTCGAATTTAACTAGATATAAATTTAAAAATAATTTTGTTAGACCATCAAATAATTATAATTATATAGGATAATCATAATTAAGATGCTTAAGTTAGTTGCTAAAATGTCAAAACTTTTTGCAGCATTACTCATTGTACAGTATATACTTAAGTGTTTTGATAATCCAACAAAAATTATTTTCAGATCTGTATGTAGCTAAATTTTTAAAGCAAATCGTTCTTTTCGAGAATTGTATCGTAAACTATCTTTTATCCAGCTACGCATCACTAAAGTGCAATCAAGCTTGAAAAAATGATTTGTTCTCGCTGATATATTAATCAAGGAAAACAGATCGGTCTGAAATTTCTTAAAAGAGATTGGAAATATTATGATCTTAGTGTTTCTTCGAACGTCTCTTCAAACACTGCGAGAAAAAGTAAACTTCGAAAAAGAAAAGCAATTCTTAATGGTTCTCTTCTCGACGAACTGTCCTCTCCTGTGATTATTCCGTTTAAAAATTCAGACACATAATTTTGATTAACGCATTACGTGCGAATTACTTCTAAACGGCATTTTGCTTTTCATGTTTTAGCTGTTTATACTTTTATACTTTAACTGCATTTGTACAGCGATTAAAAACCGTATGTATTGTTGAATTCTAGTCTTACATTATTGTTTTTAAGGAAAAAGAGTTGGTTTCGGGCGCGTTTTATTTTCTGTGACGGTCTTCGCGAGAAGAAACTCGATGTGCGAGTAAATGAGCGAGCGAACGAATAATGAGTGAACGAACGAGCGAATGATTCTGCCAATTATTTGACCGATTATTTGATAAATGATTTGTTCCTCTCTCTCTTTTTTTCCATGCCATAAAATTAGAATTTGTCGATTAAATTAAATGGAACTGAATGCATGACGACACAAGCGGAAAAGCTATGTGTAAAACTATTAAATAATTAATTTTAATTTTAAATTCTATGTATAAGAGAAAGAATAAAGATTGCGTTAATCGCGCAATTTTTTTATGCAGCAAATTCTGCTGTCGGGATACAAAATCGAAAATCAGATAATTATATCAGATTCAGTAAATCTTTTGTAACTCTTTCACGAATTTCAGAATTTAATTAATGTATTCACATTTTCCTACAATATAAGAAAGTTATTATCGAAAAAATAATAAAGGACATTTAAGAAAAGGAAAAATTGAAATAAGTAGAAAAATGCGATTATGAGAAAATGGCGTCAATGATGCATATTATAATAATAAATAATCAAATTTTCAATTTGTGATGTGGATGAAAAAAGACATTTGATTCTCGAAATAAGATTATTAAGTAATCATAGAAATAAAATTTTTACCTAAAAATTCCAATCTCAATTAGATTTTATCCGAATTCATGAAACACTATGCGAAATATTTTAATAAATAAAAATAGAGTAAAAGTAGAGTATATGAATAATGCGAAAATATTATTTTTATTACTTTTGAAAACATAAAAATGAATTTAAAAATTTGTTTAATATAAGGATATTAAAAAAACATTGCAAATTGATAATGTTAATGAGAATATGATCAAATTGCAATATTTTTCGAATTGTATAGATTAAACTTGAAAGGAATAATCAAGTATTTATTGTAAAAGAGTTGTATCAATGACCAAATTGTTTCTAAAATATTTCTATGTCATATCCTAAAAAAAATCAAATGTACTTTTTTCATTTATATCTTGCTCTTCTATATCGTGCCTGATCATTATTAGTGTTCAAGATCGATATTGGAAAAAGATACTCAAAGACTAATTATTTTTAAAACTTTTTCTAATTATACAACAGCAAAAAAATTTAAATTTCTCGATTTTAATCTTTTAAAAGTAAGTCCTTACAGAAACGAATAATTATTTAATAAAATTATTGTTATGTTAAACTTGCGATGCAAACATCTTAATTTTTGAAAGTTTCTAATACAAAGACTTTTCTTATAAATAAAAACATTAATATAAATTTCTTTTTATAAATTTTTTTTTAATTTTAAATTTGTTAGTATGTTCTCGGATCAAGTATATTTTCGGGTATTTTTTTCCAAAATTAGTCACACGTTTATCTACAATCTTACATATTCGACTTTTTCGACTTTTTCTCAAAGACTTAATTAAAATATAATCAACGATTTTCAGAAATAATCAAAAAATCTATTTAAATTAAAAAATCTAAGTTTCATAAAATAGAATGTGGAATAAAATTCAATTTATAAGAACGTTAAAATGTTGATCATCGCTTTTCCAGTGTCTAATGATTAGAGATGCATAATAAATGAATAAAACAAAAATATATTAATAACATGAAAAGGGATGCAATGGGCCAATCGAGCCGTATTATACGGCATCGTTTTACTCGTCAATTGAATCTTTAGTCCCTCTAGAATTTTTCTCATATTCCAATCGTCGTCAATTATTGGGATAAAATACATTTAAACTCGTTCGCATAATTCATTGTGGTCTCCATTTCCAAACGTTAACGTTGAAGAGAAGAAATCGGTGTTTAACACGCTTAACTTTATTTATTATTATACCTTTATACCAATTATCAATTTATTATGTATACGACAATCTTGTTTTAACCAAAGTTACCAATTTTTTAAATGCTCTTTTTAGAGCTAATATTAGCATTCACAGAGAAATAATATGAAAGGGAACTTTAGAAGTTTTACAACTGTTTTAGAACTTCTGAAGAAAGTTTTCACTTCTTCCATGCTTTCCTCCACCCTATTCGCCTGACATAAAAATAAGACGGCTTGTTGACAGAAAATAAATTTGCTTTATTACTCAGTCATCAAATATATTTTTACATTTAATAATTATTAATAATTAAATTAAATTATTAGTTATTAAATAATTGTTCTATGCTAACATTGATACCAGTTGCTATTAAAAAGTAACTCGTTATGATAATGTTTCTAATTTGAAATCCTTTGAATGTTCAATAATTATTAAAATAATTAACGAGCTTATAAAATGTTATCATAGCGACATATGAGATGTTCGTAGAAGTGGCGTGAGTTCAATGCACACATTTGAGTAAAACGCAGTTATAAAGATGTTAAATAGTGCAGCTTTGTTGACATTTCAAATTGTGATTAATATTATTTTTAAACAAACAGCTTTATGTATTGCAGCGATTTCGAAACTCTAATACGAAACTTCTCGATGTGTATCCTTCGTGAATTCGAATAATTGAATCATGAACAAATTTCATGTTTATACAAGATCCGTTCTCCGTCTCTCGCCGTCCTTTTCCCATATGGCGTTAAATTAAGTCACCGATTGCCAAGAGAAAAGAAAAAAGAGATCAGTCGCGATTGTTGCATCGGATTGTCTCATCGTTAAGGGAATGTTAATTATATGAAATTTATGCGTACGATGTAATTTGAATGCACGTGAGAACGTGTATATATGTACAGATATATGTGATGCATATATCTGTATTTATATATCGATAAGATACCTAATTCGATAAAAATGAAATATCTTATATGTATATATCTATGTGTATATGTACGTATATGATATACATGTACACGTATATACGTACATGCATGTACACACAATGAACAAAAGTAATTATATAAATAAATAAATAAATAGATTATATATATTTACCTGATATATGAAGATTTAAGGGGAGAAGAACAAAAATATAATTAATGCTCGCGGGCGAGTTACTAGCGCGATATTATAATGTTATCGATATTATGTTATGGTATTGTGTATGGATGAAGCGTGTATAATTCTGTATGAAAAGTATCGATTGGAAATCCCACACACGCATTGCGGAAAAGATGTACTGATTTATTGTTGTTCAGTGGCGGCATATTTCTTTTCTTTACGTGATATCATTTAGAATTGACGATTGTTTCGTCCTCAATTCAACCTTAATTGTATTTGATTGAGAAATATTTATCTTAATCAAATTAATTGACGTCAATATAGCGTCACTTTTGCGGAATAGAATAATCGATACCTAAATTTAAAAATTATAATATTTGTGATGTCTTCCTGACACAGTTAGAAATAAAAGTAACTCACGTTGCAGTAATTTCTAACTATGTTAGCGTTCGAAATAAAAATATTTAACTTTTAACGAAACTTTTGAAAATTTCTTATTTCTCATTGATTTATTGTTTTGCATGATTTTGTTATTTTAATGACATTTTTGAAAGGTTTCAGAAAACTTAAAAAGATATTTACAATTAATGCACTAATATCTAGTATATATTATTCTGATCGTAGGCATGTTGATAAGAAAAAAAAAGATATAAACCAGTTCTATCAATTCTGTAATCTGTATAGTTAGAATGTGCATTTTTAGATATAATCCTCTGATTCTGTTGAGTTATATATATGATAAACATTTCTATGAAATGCGATTATAAAGATTACATTTGAAAAAGGGACCTATTAGAGCTTATGTACAATATATGTAATCGTGTGTATTATTTATTAATATTACGAATTGAAATCATCGCAAATCATATTATAAAAGCCCACCGTCACTGAACAAAACGCGCGAAGAAAAGTATATATATTTATATATAAAAATATATATACATATATATATATATATATATAAATGTATATATTTATATATATATAATATGTAAAAGATACAATGATATCGATATATGATATCAATCATTCCATTCGATTCCAAGATGTCGTAGTTATATATTACAGATGCATAATTGTAAGTAAATCTACATGGTCGATCGCTCGGCGAGTAGCTTGCCCGCATGATCGATCGTTAGTCTTTTTGTAAATGAGAATAAGTGAATGAAAATGGATATATACATAGCTGTATATATATATATATATATATATATATATATATATATATATATATATATCTTCGCATCAGTGTGTGACCGGGCGCTCTTGTGTGTGCCTCCTATATATATAATATAGACAAAAAA
>Ga0157363_1007190_pt1 | contig 10531 bp, 5 predicted proteins | sample AttsexASBM1_FD_111477 | JGI IMG/M metagenome (GOLD analysis project Ga0157363, IMG submission 111477) | Fungus gardens microbial communities from leaf cutter ant in Ribeirão Preto, State of São Paulo, Brazil - Atta sexdens ASBM1 | ecosystem: Host-associated > Fungi > Mycelium > Unclassified ...
AGTGAGATATAATTCAAACAAATATTTATTAATAAAAAATAAAAAAGTAATATTTATTATTGATACTATAGATTTTTTATTTTTAATTATAACAAATGTTCTAAGTGTCTCTTACGTGACGTAAACTCTTTACGTGACGCAAGAACGCACGTCGAATTGTTGAGCCATTAATAAACATTTTTAATTATATTTCAATAAGTATACAAGTTTGCGTATATATGTATATAATTTTTTTCAAGTCTGGAATAAGAAATGATACTCGCTCTCAATTTTTATCCCTTTATTTTAGTTTTATGTAATATATTAAAATAAAAACACAAAATTCTAATTTATTGTTATTTCATTACTTATTAATAATAAAATATATGTATATATAGCAATATATTAATTTTAATCTAAGATAGATATCTTCCATTAAATTCTCAGATACACTAGCTCCAGGTTTCAACAAGTCAATAAACACATTCATGTATTTTATTTTGATCTATTAAAAGATAATGCAGATTGTACCAAAAGACAAAACAGATTATTAGTCAATCAGCGGAGAACAGAAGCTAAGGAATACAAGAAATATATGTGGATTGTAATGTAATTGTTAAAAAACATTAGATATAAACATATATACAGGATGTTTCATTTGAATTGATATAGTCGATTATTTTTAAAAGAAAGCATTTTCAGGAAAAATGTTTTATATAAAAGTTATAGGATTAGTGATATATGTTTTATATAAAAGTTGTAGGATTAGTGATATATGTTTTATACAAACATATACAAAACATATACAATGAAATCAATCAATGTTTTAGAAAGTTATGTAGAGTTATGTAGAATAAGTGGCACAGAAATATTAATTTCCTTGGATAGCATTGTTAAAATCATATCAAAATTATTTTAAATTATTTTAAATTATTTTAAATTATTTTAAAACTTTTAACTGAAAACTCTTATTTTTGATTGCATATTCTTGTAGCTAATTTCGAAAATTTTTAAAAGTACTTTTTAAAATAATTAACGAAATAAAAAACTTCATTATAATATTTAATGAAAAGTAATTTTATTATAGAAATATCAATTAAAATAAAACATCCTTATATATATATATATATAAATATTATTTTAATTTAATTACTTCAATCTATATTGTGGGATACGCAAACTACAAATTGTAATTAAAATTTAATCGATTTCTACACTAAAATATTTTTGCTTAGACCATATCTTATACATGTCTTTGTGTGTTTCGTTTAATTATAACTATTACGATTTAATTACAGGCATGTCCATCTACAATTGTGCCTCATATCACGCGAGCTGAACAAAGTATTCAATATACAAATGTCACTACAAATGACATCTTACTTTGCATTTATTATAGAGCTATGTCGCGCAATTTATACTATATATATAAATAAAAATATAATATTAGGACAGCTTTTAAATAGTTTATTTGTTTATATTTGGGGCATCGTATATAGCATAATGATTCTAACTTTAAACCATATCTGTCAAACTATCTACTATAAGGTAAAGATAAATTATAAGCTTTAAGTAATTATAATAAGCAAAAAAAATTAATTTTGGCAATAATAAAATATATATTAATACATGTTGAATAATTTAATTATTTTTTTAAGTTACTTGATCTTATTCCTTTTGAATAAAACTTTCAATTTAACTCCAAGCTTTAATTTATTAACTGCAAACTTTAATATATTAATAATAATTTCAGGCAAACGAAACAATAGCAATTCTTTACAAATTATCCAATAATAATCTTGATGAAGACCTACGTGAACAAGTAAATAATTTCATATAGAATTTTAACTGTCTATAGTTATTCGTACCTAACTTTACTTTTCATTCAATTGTTGATTTAAATTAGATTCTACAATTTATACTACAAATAAAACAGAGGGAGATAAAATTTGGCATGGGAGTTTTCAACTTTGGTTATGATTTTGTTCGCCGGGTACGTTCTACATTTATAAAGTAAAAGTATAAATACAACTCAAATATATTTAATCTTCCAAAGCTATATAAATGTATCTAAATGGTTAGATATTCAAGTAATTTTTTTTCAACTAACCGCATTATATATTTTTTTATTATTATTATTTTACATATTCAAAACTTTTTTCACAGTTAATACAGTTTAACAAAATTATTCTCATTAACTCATTAATTTTATTGTACAATAAAAGCACAGTTTTTTTCAGTTCTATAAGTCAATTGTGACTGCCTTGATAATTGTAATACAGATGAGTTATACATATGAAGACTCTCTATCTTAGTAACAATAATTATAAATAAAATGTACAAGTAAGCTATGCTTTCTTAAAAAAAAAACATATGTATTTTATCTGTAATAAAAAATAAAATACAAGCACATCACCTTCTTAATCTTTTACTTTTATTTTAACTATTAGCAATTTATTTTTTAGTCTTTATTTTCTAAAAACCGATTGAATCTCTAAATGTAAGCAAACATAAAATGATATTATAATGCTACTTTAAAATCATAAATTATATATCATTAGTCTTCATTAATTGTTTTTTTTTAATTGCAAGACTTATCATTTTTCTAGTAAATCGATTCTTTTAATACACATAAGTGCTATAATTATTGTTGAAATTACAGAAACCTTTAGATTAAGATCTTCAGATCAAACTGCGTATAACGTCGAGATAATCTTCATTATCTTCTAGTGTCATGACTAATGTTTCATAACTCAACGCAATATTTTTAAATAAGATAGACAATAAGAATCTTATTGGATCGTTCATGTAAATATACAACTGATAAGGAAATAGATCTCGTAAGAGTAGGATTTCATTTGTGTGTTTTTGTCGTACAAATGTTTTAAGCTTGATTGGCTATAAGATAGAGTCTGATCCGAAGACTCTCTGTCCTGCACACATTTGTTCCGTACAAACAAAAACGAACAAATGAAATCCTATTTCAACGACCAAAGCTGGATCTTTGCAGATGCTTAAATTCGATGTAAATTTATATACTACACATCAAATTTTGCCAAACGCGCTGAATTAATTTTTCGATCTTGAAACACAATATCGACAGAACTACTGTAGTATTATCACAAATTAAACTGCCTAGCAATTTAATAATTTGATGTTCGTAGATATCTTAGAAATCTTAATAATGCTGATAAACATATTAAAAACATCAAATTATTAAATTACTAGGTAATTTAATTTGTGATAATACTACGATAGAGTTCTATTGGTATAGCGTTTCAAGATCAAAAAATCAATTTGGCGTGCAGTTTAATAGAATTTGAGATACGTAGTATATAAATAAATTCACATTGAATTATTTAAATATCAACGATCCAGCTTCGACTGTTATGAGCTCAATTTTCTATTGGCAATTTTTAAATTCCGCGAAGAAATTGCTGAAGAATATTCAAGCGATCATATGATCTTTTTCAATCGCATTATGCTTATACAAAAAATATTTGAATTCAATATTGATCAAGATTTTTCTCAATAGGTTTACGAAATTATATGACAAAATCTTGCATAAAATTTGTGATCTGCAATTATATAAGTTATTATATGTGTATTTATAATAAAAACAGATACAGAAACTTTGAGCTTTCCTAAAATAATTATTTTTTGCGTAATTAATTTCAGTGCAGTATTTCATTTAAAATAATAACGATATGGCGAATTATCTTCATATATTTGCCCAACTGAATTTGGAAAGAAATTGTTCAATTGAGAAAAATATTTTAATTATATATATGTATATTAGACATATCATAATGCGTGCCAGTATAAAATATAAAATATAATATCATAAGCCATTGATTTTTTTATAGCATTAACTTAATACTTTTGTATTAAGATTCGGTATACTTATATATAAAATTTATATATTTTATATATATATATATATATATATATATATATATATATATTAACTAATCTCAAGTCTATTTTCTAAAAAATATAATTTTTCAAAATCATATAAAATTTATAGCCTTTAAAAATAAAATTATGATTTTTAATATGATTATTTCATAATTATTTTATATATAAAAAAGTTAGTGCTATAAAGAAATAGCTTATACACATATTTTATATTTTATACATATATATAGTGGCGTGTAAAAATTTCCGGTATGATCTTAAAAATATTTTTAAGATCATATCTTTTTTATCTTTAAGATCTTAAAATATTTTTTTAGAAAATGAACGAAAACTTTTGCACGCCACTGTATATGTACATATATAAAGAAAATATGCATAATATCAGTACAAACTTACCTTTAATTTATATTATATGGTAAAACTTAAGTGATAGATGTTACATTTCGTTTGTTTTCTCGTTGAACATCTTTCTATTCTAACCCTAGTCCTTATTGTTTTCAAATATTAAATAAGGATGAAATGATGCTTGCGAGCGTTGCGAACGTTATGTGGAATGCGCCCTGAAACAAGGACAGCGCAGGATGCGAAATCAGATTCATCTCTTTCTATTACATTGATATGTCTAATTATAGAAGTCTGCAATAATTACTTACTGGATAAACTTAAGAATAAGAGCATAATATAGTAAGAAAATAAGACAGTGAGTTGAAATTTACTGAAAACAACTCAGTCTTATAGTTCCTGCACACTAGACGCTGCTGGACGTGGAAACGCTTACCGCGCGGCAAAATGTGAAGTTTGTGTTTTGTGAATTGTCAAGCGGTAGCCAATAAGCTTATGGCTTTTGCACACTGGACGCGGAACACTTGCCGCGGCAAAATGCGTTAACCAATGAACATGTTAAGAGCTGTAAGCTTATTGGTTGCGCGTCACATTTTACAAGAAAAAGATCTTCATATTCCCGCCTTATGTTTCTCTCTTTGGATATCAATCATGAAATTTTAAAATTAATTTTGTTAAAAGTGAAAAATGAAAAATTTTTCCATTAATTTTCAATGATTAAAATTTTTCACTTTTCACTTTTCATTCTAGGAAAAAAATTTCATACCTTGATGCATGAAAGTGTTTAGTAATTTTATTGTACAATTAGAAAAAGCGCCCTATTTCTATTGAAAAATCTGGTGACTTTTTCATTGTTTCATTGCTGCTGGTTTGGCAGCACTGAAAGAATTGCACCGCCCGCATGGGGCGGGTATGTATATGCATACATACATCACATTACATACATTCGCGAATGATTGTTACAAAATGGCAGGTGATAAGATTGTTGATTGCACGCAGAACGGTAACAGCGAGAAAATAAACGAGAATGGTGACTTGAGTCTTAGTCTAAATCTAGAAGACGATTTTATCGAGTCGATTGAATACGTCCCCTGTCCCGAATTTCAATTCTCGGTAAGTCAATTTCCACTCTATCTTCCTCTCTTTCTTTCGATTATATTACCGTATTTTGTCAATGTTTTCGCGTCAATGCACATTTTGATGATCGAATGTCATGATTTTGTAACAAAAACAAAGATATCAAACGCATTTATATCTATTATTATATAAATTATTTCCCTGAAGAAATTTATTGACTTAATTATATGATGACTAGATTAACCGTTAAAACAATTATCATCTTGTTATAATTTAATTGTTATAAGTAAATATGTATTTGTCAATAATGGATCGACTAAAATTTTTGTGTCATTTCATAGTTTTCTTTTTATTATATTTTAATAAAAATTTATGTATTTCTATGTTTTTTTTTATTTATAGACAACTGCATGTTATATTTGTAATGGATATTATGGACCATGTTTCGAGGAACCAGTCTGTGCAACATGTCATGCATTTGTCTTTCCTAATGATGTTGATTTGCTCCAGATGCCAATCTTCAGTGAGGTACAATATCATATAATCTGAATTTGATAACTTATTTAACTTCACATAATATGAAGTATGTATATAATGATATATCAATGGATTACTGGTATATACACGCACACACACATACACACACACACACACACACACACACACACACATATATGTATGTATATATATCATACATAGATATAAACATATATATAAACATTTTTAAATGTTTATTCAATGAATAATATTAAATGTTAATAAATGATTAGTAATTAATGTAAATCATTTATTAAAACATATGATTTATTATTAAACTCCTTTACAGTAAAAATAATCAAAATACACTATAAGATATTGATGGTTAGTTCTTATATTTAAGACAGTTTTAAATACAGTCTTGAGATGTCATAAGCCAATCACAGAACCATATTTACATCTTAAGAAAGATAGTCTTAAAATGAGAACACACTATGAATATGATCTAAAGTCTGCAGTAATATTTTCATCAAATCTATAACTAACTACTTGTGACTTGTTAAGAATAGGAATCTTCTAGGTTATAAAATACATTGAGTTCAGTATTGAACTATCCCTGGATGTATATCAGTGTAACAGATTTTATCAAATTTTTCCAGGCATATCATTTAAGGAATTTATGTATTATTAATAATATTAATGTTAGTCTTATATATGTGTATGCTTTATCAAAACAGAAAACAGATGATGAAGATTCGGGAAATGACGAGCCAACCGATCTATATTATAATCACGAGAGAAGAACTAGTCAACAACAGCAAAATTCTCCGCAGAGTGTCAATCCTAATATCCCAAACGCACAACAGAATCCAATCAATCATAATGCAAACATTTCACGCAGATGTTATCCACAGTATCAAAACGTGACGCCTCAGTGCAATTATCACACGCTTCAGAGCAATTCAAATAGCTCAAATTCTGTTGACATATGCGCAGTAGGATCTGCGCGAAACACTTCAGCATCGCGCGATGTGAACCTCGACCTACAGAGTATGGTCTGCCGAACAAGAGTTGACTGCCACCAGAATTATGCCAACAGAAATGATCTAAACGCACATGATAGAGTGGAGGAAAATCTACGAAATATGCCAGAGATGTTTGCGCTAGGTCACGATGGTCAGAACAATGAACCTGGGCAGTATCATTGGAACTATAGAGTATACGAAGACGTAGGTGAGCCGTCGCGTCCTTACAATCTATCGGAACGACTGGAGATATTATCGAATCACAAACACATCGAACATGAACCTATCAATGAGCCAGGTTTGGTAGAAAGACTGCCTCCTGAAGTGCTGCTCGCCATCTTCTCGCATCTCGATGACATCAGCTTATGGTCGGCAGCAAATGTTTGTCGACGATGGTGCGGCCTGCTATCAACACACGTTACGCAATTACAATGGAAGCAGCACGTTAAATTACGCTGGCCTTTGTACAAGCCCATTGGTTGCATTAAAAATTGGTATAAAGTGTATGACCATCTGGCCTCTTCAGCTCCATGTCGGACGTGCTTGGCACAGACCTCTCTGCGATCGAGACCTGCTAGGATGGAGGAAAACTCTTGGCGAAGGAACAGGTTGCGCAGCGAACTCAAAAGTTTAAGAATCGATCCACCTGAAGGCATTGAGGCGATGCCTCTTGATCATATGTGTTGTCATTGGCAAGCCACCATCACAGGACCAGTAGGAAGTCCATATGAGGGAGGATTATTTTATTTATATCTGCAAGTACCATTCAGGTATATATGAAAAGAAATTTATTATATACTTTATATACATATAGGATTCTTCTTTCTATTACAAAATTGTTAAAATTTTTTTAATTCAATTGTAAGAAAATCTTAAATTATAAGACTTCAATAAATTATAATATAAAAATTAGAACTTTATTTTCAATTACTTATGAAATTCTGGATTCATGGACACAAGAAAATATGACAATTCTTGCTTTATATTATCAATGTTCTATGTAACATATGTACTTATAGTTATCCCATGTGCCCACCCATAGTGAGATTTCTAACAAAAATACTTCACCCAAACGTATCAAGACATGGAGATGTGGGCATCGATTCAATACATCATAATTGGTCGCTAGCTCTTACAATATCTAAAGTTCTTATTAGTGTACAGAGTCTGCTTACAGATCCGTACTGCCAAGTAAGTATATTATTTTGAAATTAGAATCAATCTGTTCAATAAAAATATTTTAAATATTTATTTACTTTAATTATTTATTTCAATTTATAAACTAAAAAATTTAATATTAAAATTAATCTAAAAATTGATGCTATATATTGATGTACGTGGGTCGTTTGATAAGTTTGGTAAATTTCCATGAAATGGCGCTACAATCCATTTGAAGTAGGCTGTTTCAAAGTCTGCAAAATACTCATTGACGGCGACAATGACTTCCTCATTTGACGAGAATTTCTTCCCACCGAGCCAAGTTTTTAAGTTTGGGAACAGAAAGAAGTCACACGAGGCCAAATCCGGAGAATAGGGTGGAATCAATTCATAGCCCAATTTGTAGTTTTGTCATTGCAACGGTCGATTTGTGGGACGGCGCATTGTCTTGATGGAAGAGCACTTTTTTGCGCGCTAATCTCGCTTCAAATAACTACCAAACGTGAACCATGCATCCTTTCTGGCTGAAATTTGGCCTGAAGGGGTTCGAAGAGTGGATCTTTCGAGATGTCGCGTCATCAAATGGATTGTAGCGCCATTTCATGGAAATTTATCAAACGACCCATGTATATATTTATATACTTATCAAGACTAGCAATAATTTATTTAAATTAATACTGATATATTATTATTAATATGACACTGTTATTAATAGGTATGTATGGAACCAGAATTAGGCGAAATGTATATGAGTGATCGCGAAAAATTCGAAGAGGTAGCGAGGGCATGGACATGGAGGTACGCAATGCACGATGTCGTAACACCGCTCTAGTGCATAAAAATGTATATAAATCACAATTAATATGTGTAATTAATGTATACCTACGTATTAATTATATAGATATCATGTATGAACTATTTAATAAGTTGATAATGAGATTTGTGATATATTGGTAAAAAAAAAACAGATCTGCGACTGTGTATTTATAGGAATTATTTGTTAATTACGATCATATATGTACTAGACTCGAACCTTTTTTACCCTAAAGTTCATTATAAAATGTATACATTAATATTCTTAATGTTGTTATTTCAATTATTGTGTCTCCTATAAAATAATCGTTAATTATATATTATGACATACACACATATATACAGAATATGTGCTAGAATGCAAAAAGTATTCGTACAAGGCGGCTTTATAAAAAAAAAAGCCTTATAGAAAATAAATATTGCTCAGCAATTTATTAACAAATAAGTATATTCAGCATTAATAAAAAAAGTTTCTTCTTCCTCTTATGCTAGGTCTCTGGCCTGTGTTATACCAGTCTCATTAATCAAAATGGCTAATGTTTCTAAAAAAATTTTTTTTTGAAGATATTTCCCTTATATGAATACTTTTTTTATACTTATTATATACAGAGTCTCATTTTAATAGAAATGTGTTGAAAATGAAGCGATGAATATAAAAGTATTCAGGCAAGATATAGTTTGAAAGGGAATATATAAAATCAATTTTTTTTTTAATGAATATAACTTTTATCTGAACTACTTTTGTGTAAATTCATTTTCAAGATATTTCATAATTTTTATTAAAATCCTACATACTATATATACATGAGTGCAAAAAATACAAGAAAATTTTTTATAAAAAAAGCTTTATTTGTAGAAAATAAACTACTTAACAATTTTATAATGAATACATTTATTTCTTCTAACAAAATGAATTAAGGAGCTTCATATGTATTCCAAATTTTAGAGGCTAAATTTTTCGACTATGAATATTTTCTGAGCAATCAGACAATACAATTTTTAATTTTCGCTATATTATACATAATTTAATGTATATATATATATGTATATATATATATATATATATATACATTTATCAGGTTATATAATTTATTTTATTATATTTTAACATATTCTTACCGATTTCTGTAACTATGCGTACAACTAAATGAATGGCAGAAATACCAAACCAATATCAATCGTAGTCAAGTTTCGAAGATGTCGAAGGATCGCATTCACAGCCCGCAGGAGTTTTCGCGTAATTTTCTAACCTAAAAGTCATCGAGCTTTGCTCGATTTTGTCGATAGCCACGGTATAGACAAAGTACTTATTGTATAGTATATTAGTTACAGTTATAATTCGACAGCTGTTGGTCGAACGTTGGCGTATAAAGATTAGCGTGCGTTTATAAAGAAGAGATTGATATACACGAGAAAGGAAGAAGGATACCTTGCGTGGACACCTGGCGTATATACATTTCGAACTCTCGTGACTTGGTTAACTCGGCTTCGGGCACGGCATGCTCGCGGGCGGCCGATGCGGGTGATAGGTATGATTTGAGTGACGACGTAAGATGATACTGAGGAACTTGCCATTTGCGCAATGGGTTCTGATCCTGATTCTCGTCATCATAATAGTCTATCTACGACAGCGATTAAACAATCTGGAGGAAAGCTACAGATCGCTCCGTATGTGTTCAGATCTTCGTAACTTCGAATGTAGCCAGTTTCGATTCGCTCGCAGTTGAGCAGAAATAACAAGA
>Ga0157363_1007192_pt1 | contig 10530 bp, 3 predicted proteins | sample AttsexASBM1_FD_111477 | JGI IMG/M metagenome (GOLD analysis project Ga0157363, IMG submission 111477) | Fungus gardens microbial communities from leaf cutter ant in Ribeirão Preto, State of São Paulo, Brazil - Atta sexdens ASBM1 | ecosystem: Host-associated > Fungi > Mycelium > Unclassified ...
TATTTCTCATTTCTGTTATTATGTAATACATAATATATATTATGTATATTATGTAATACAATGTAACATTAAGTTTTTAAATTAAATATTTCATATCAATTTATCAGAATGTTAAAACTTTAAACGTTTATTACACATATCTATATTCGAATTTGACTCTAATTTGTCCTTCTATATCTTGATATTCTTTTCATTTTTATGACATTCAATAAAGACCAGAAATAATTTCTATAATTTAATATTTTAAATATATTTATATAATACTTATATAATTTTATGTTTTAATTCTATTCTTTTCTAAAAAGATTTTTCTAAAAAAACTTTTTTTCTAAAAAAACATAAATGCTATTATATTATATTGTAATTCCCTACAATTTTATACATTTCTGTATAAAATATGGAAAAAATTTCGTAACAAAAAATTTATTATATTTCACTTTTAATTCATATATTATAAAATTTAAACTTTTGCGTGCATGCAAAAATTTTTATTAGCAGGAAATTTACCGAATAACTCTGATTTAATCGTCGCTTTTCCTATATGCAAAACATAAATGCCAAATGTTCTTCCTCTGAGATGCGAGTGTCAATATTTACACATTATCGATCGTGAAATTGCGATCAGGGAAAATATTCCTCCGATGCAACGCGCGCGATGTCATCGCAGTGATATGATGTGATATCTATTCTGCCGATTCTAGGCTTTGATGTCGCTTAAAAATGCAATCGCGATATCTTATAATACTCTTGAATTGATCAAAAGAAAATGAATTATTTACACGCAAAGAAACATTGTTGTTAATCTTTGCACATATAAGGTATGCACGTATAAGATATACATTTTATTACATGTTATACGTTGTAAAATTGCATTGTAAAATTATGCTGAAATAATTAAATTTTATTATTTAATTTATGATATTTGCCTCAAAGACTTCGAGAACTTCCATGACAGTAAGCTCCCTTATTTCATTTTGGCATAAACTTTGGTGTGATAGAAGTTGTCTCAGACTGGCACTGTTAATTCTGTACCGAAAACGTTATACAAACGATAAAAATTTGTTTTTATCGTCGAAGAAAATTGAATTTTAATTTTTATTACAACATTACATTTTCACGACGGTAAATTGAAAATAACAAAAGTTTAAATATTAAAAAATTATACATTAGTTATTGTAATACACGTTTTATATTTAAATAAATAATAAAATAAAAAATTTTGTTGTATATCAGTGACTTAAATCTTATAAAATATGTACTAATTTTTTACCAAATTAAATTATACATTCGATAAAAATATATGTATAAAAACAAGTATTATAACAAAATAATTTATATTACACATAAATGCGACATAAATTTTTATTCAGTTGTGTATTTTATATTTTATGTTTAAGATATGTATATATGTATATACATATATATATATATATATATATATATATATGTATAAAATTTAATTAATTTAATTAATGCTATTCTATCTAATCACACATTCGTATAAAAAATAATATAAATAACATAATTTATTTGATTCTATGTTTTATATTTTATGTTTAAAATACGTATGTAAAATATATAATTTAACGCTATTTTATCCAGTCATACATTTGCATCTGAAATAAGAAGAAGAACGGTATCATAATACTATTATGAATGTATTTGAAAATTGAAAAACCGCGGAAAGACGAGCCGCGCTTTTATGAAAAAAATTTGCAGTAGGGAATAAGTAAAAAACGGATGAATCGCGTTAGAGAGGAGAACGCTTGAAAAAGTTCTCCATAATGTAACGTTTGTACGTAACAACGCGAATAACTTTCTGCCGCTACGTTTGAAATAATTATCGCCCTTCTGAAAGACAATACGAATGTCGATTGTCGAATGGTAAAACGAGACCAACCCGTTGATGGAAAATGAATTCGAGCGCGCGAGATGTGCTTCGAGTGTCTATTTAATCTTCGCGAAGACGTGCGTTACAAAGGGTAGCGTCCCATCGTCGCCGTCATCGTTGTACGAAATGACCTTCTCGACGGAAATTAAAAGAGCGCTTTTCCCTCATCCTCCTACATCCATTTTTCAGCATTTCGCATGCCTCTTGGAGGCTAAATCGCAGCTGCGAGCACTGCGCTCTGATAATGGAAGCTTTATCGGACAAGGTATCTCGCGAATTCTACACTGCGGAATATACACTGTGGATACAGTAACATTTTTTATCAATTGTATGATTTTTCTATTTTGCTATTTTTAAAAAAAAAAAAATACAATCAGTTCGCTGTCTGATTGAATGATAGAAAAATTAATTCTATTTAAAGAAAAGAAAATTTTTATTAATATAATATATATGATATATATAATATATAATAAAAAACATTTTATTTTTTATAAAAAATCGAGTAGATAATATATTTCGTAGAAGCAACTAATTTTTTGTTATATTTTGTTATATAAACAAAATATTTGTGTTGCTGTTCAAAAATATCTCAATTAAATAATGTTGCTGCTTTCTTTAGATCTTTAGAAATAATCTTGCACTTTCTCAAAGATAATAATTGCAAAAAATAAATGATGTTTTTTATTTTTTTTTACTTTATTAAAATAAAGTATAGTATTTCGTATTTAATGTACGCAGATTATTGGATACATACGGATATCTTATATATATATATATATAATACAGATTATTAGACGCTTTATTAAAACAAAATATTTCGTATTTAATGTACGCAGATCATTGCGGATACATTGGATTACATTGCTGCAATTTTTTTCTGATTTTTTTCTTTGTCCGGAACATGAACAGCAGTAAATGGAACGGAGAGACCGTTAATTTCGGCATGGAGATGCTTTTTTAAGGAACATGAACGAACGCCCACTGGAATAAAGTAATTCCGGACGCGCAAGACGGCGGGGCGGGAGTCACGCGAGCGCTCTTGCAAACGGACGGAGGGGTTCTTAACGGGCGGCACGGAAGAAAAGAGATGGAGTTTTATATCCCGCGGTATTAAAGCACCCCAAAGGCAATCAAAAGCCTTATACACGACTGCGATATTACCGCATCCGTAATTCCCTCACGCGGATAAAAAGCCCGCACGGGCCGTTACGTCGACTTTATTATTTTAAATGTCTCGCGGCGGACATTTCGATACCATCGACGCGTCGCGCGTCGGGACGCCCGCGGACGTTCCAATTGCGAGTGATTCGTCGATCAATGAAGACGTCGACATGAGCGACAAGCGAAAATAACATCCGCGAGACACAGGAAGAACACGAATACGTATTCATGTGAAAAATTATCTGAGAAATGGAAGGCAGAAGACTCTCTAACTAAAACAGATTCTTGAATTTTTAATTTACAAAATGTTTTTTTAATTAAATACAAAATGTTTTTTATTTAAATAATTAATATAAGAAATTGGAGCTTATAGTCATTGGCACGTTTACCTTAATTTATTGCAGGAGAGTGCAAAGAGTATTCGATTGAAATTAATAAAGAAGTTAGTAATAATTAATACGTCAAAATAACACCACAATAATCTTCATGGGGCGTGTTAAAAATCGGTCAATGTCGCACAATCGTAGCTGTAATCGTGAGAAAATTTTAATAAAGTGTAATGGATCGAGATTAATAAAGATCGTAATTAATATACGAGGCGCAACACCAGAATAATCTCTCTGTGAAGCATTAAAAAATCATTTATCACCTGATCAAAAGTTTCGCCACGCGACGTCTAAAAAGCGTATAAAAATTTACTGCATCTATATATAAACATAATACGTATTACATCCATGCAATTTTGCATATTCTAAATATAGCATTGCTACTATGACCGAAAAGGTAAGATGCAATCGCTGTTAGTTGACACGAACATGATTTGTTATGGTCGGAAAAAGGATTAATCCTTCGCATCTCATTTATCAGGCAAATTCAGGTACTCTGCGTATTTTCAAACTCCGCAAAGAATCTAATATTTTACGAATATCTCTCTTCCAAAATTTAAGTTAAATTTTAAGATTTAAATGATTATTTACGTGAAAATTTACTTAATTTAAAATTCAAAAATAAATGGTTTTATAATACTAGAACCAAACATTTTTAGATGGATCTCTATCACGATATTTTTGTAGTTTAAAAAGTATAATGTTGGAGTACATTTATATATGTATGCGTGTATGATATTCATATTGTGTATTGATTAAATAAATTAATATAAGCTTATTGGAAATTAATCTTTCCCAAACTCGATATGACATCTTTTATTAAATTTATTTGGAGGAATAAGGTTTATCTTTAATTTGATTGAAAAAGTAATTATGGGAATTATTCAGGGGAATTATTATGTGTGTGCTTTATTATTTTTAATCTAGAAGTAATAACAATTAATTTACACAAATAATTTTTCGATCAAAACAAGGATAAACTTTATTCCTCAAATAATAAGTATATATATATATATATATATATATATAAAATTTTGTAATTATATATTTTTAAATAAAGTTTAATATTAGTCCCACAAATTAAAGGAAAGAATTAAATAATTTGTATGTCACGGTGAAAATTGGCTATTAGTATAGATATTAGAATATTCTAAATTTCTTAGAGTAAAATCTCATTCTAAAAGATCAAGTTAAAATACTGTAGCACGTTATTAGATCAAATCGTTTAAATAACAGAAAGTCATGTAATATAATTGTTTAATCATTAATATGAGGAAGAGAATATTTGGAGAAAATACTTAAAAACATTAAATATTTCAATATGAATCCGACAGAATCGAATGGGTTGGCCTTGATTTGTTTTCGCGAAATACAGCGCGTTGTGTTTATACAATGTCGCCATATCATCATTCATAAAATAAAATTCAAACGGGCAAGTAATGCGAACCTCGCATATTTTCATATTATATCTCTACAATCGTGACAAATAATAGACAATATCACAAACGATGATTATTCAACTTTATCAACTTTTATTATTATTATTGATGATTATCAATTCTCACAAAGAATTAATTAATTTCTGCATTTTAAAACGCATAAATTTTTTATCTATTTTGCTAATCTGTAAAATTGTCACGCATGTTGAAAAGAATAATCCATTCTATTAATCTATTAATAGAAAACATGAGGAACAGTTCTATTAATACTTTTTTCGCGTTTTTCTTCCATTATAAAGTATGCGATTAACCGGAAGCATCAAATAAAATGCTATGTGGCCATCGTTAAAGCTCTAGATGTATCAGAATAGCGCAATCCTTTTTTCTAAGCCGAATGACAACTTTCCTATTGGCTATTTCGACCGTTATTTGTGACCTGATAATCTACCGTCCAATAAATAAGTAATAAATGAGCTTAGTAAATAAACGAATAAATAAAGAAGTAAGCGTAGTAATTTAATTCTTTAATATAATATGATTATTATATTATATTAAAAAATTAAATTACTAAGCTTACTTCTTTATTTATTCGTTTATTTATATGGCGTATTTTTGCGTTATTTTGATCATCTAAAGCTCTAATAATCATACTACAATTTAATAATCATTTTAACCAATTAATCAATATACATGCAATTAATTGTGTTTCGCAAGTGAATGTGTTGCACAAAAGTTGTAGCAATATTGCTGTAATATTATACGTTGCAGCAAGTTTTGTGCTGTTGGGGAAGAACGCAGTAATAAATAAGAGAAGAAGAAAAAATCTATAAGCCAACTGCTGATGCACATTGTATCGATGAATATTATATCATATTAATATTATATCATATTATAAATATTATATCATATTAAAAAATGACGTATTATAAAAGACTAATAATTTTTATTAAATATATTTGTATTTATATGACAAATAAGTTGATTTTATCCTAATTATTTTATAATCCAATTATCGTTACTTATATATAATACTTTTATATATATAGTTTAAGTATTGAAATAAAACTTGATAATTTTATAATATAAAATTCAATAATCTTATTTTATATATCTTATTTTATATAATATTATAAGTATTAAAGTATTTCATAATTACATAATATTTTAATTAGGGATGTAAAATTACCGGATCATAAAATTACCAAATATCGGATATTCGGGCAGAATGTATAAACATCGATGTTCGAGAAGGCAATTTCTTCGAATATCCGATATTTTCCGGATGGATTCCGAGAAAGTATCTTCTAAAAAAAAACCGACAGGAAACAGATTGTAATTTTGCAACAATGTATAAGATATTATAGCATCATGAATATATACATACTTTTGGAGAATATTTGTATAAGAAAGAATCAACAATTTTATGTCAAATTTCAATCGAATACTTCCTCGGATAATAGTGCTATCCGGTCGGATAATAAAAAAATGCTGGATAATATTGGATACCGGATACTTTCCGGATATCCAGTGCACCCCTAATTTTAATAGCAATATATATGTTGAGAGTACTTGCCCTGCTTTTCATAATTATAGTCGAATACTATATGTTGACGAATTTAGAAAACTTTATTCTGAATATCTCAATTGATACATTTTTATATAAAATTTGTATAACGATTATAATATGAGCTTTAATCATAAAAAATAATTAAAGTTATAATATATATACAATATATATACAAATTAGAAGAGCACATGCAGATGTTAATTATTTTTTATGATTAAAACTATAAATGTGCTCTTCTAATTTGTATGTCATGCTAGATCGGCAATTCCATGCAATATTGCTACTGAATTTTCGGCGGAACATGTCACGATCCTGAAACGAGTAACTCGGCAAGTTTTTGTAATGAGTTTCCTCTTTGCGACGTGCGCTGAGAAGGGGTGAAAACTCGTTGGAGAAGAAGCTAGGATCACTAGACGGGCGGCAAATCTCGACAGAAGTTCCTTTCGCAGGATTTCTCGCGAAGCGGAAGGCAAAAGGACGAAATGCCGGGCACGATCCGACGACTACATCATTCACTGAGCTATCGGCTGTAAGACGCTTCCTTCCGAGCTACATTGGTCGAATAAAGAGAGCGAAGAAACAGAGGGAAAGGAAAAATATTGAGAGAGAGAAAGAGAAAGAGAATAGAAGGGTAGAAGGATGGGAGAATCGGTACATCGAGCAGAGAACACGGTGATTAATGATTCGGATTTTGGCTTCGACGACGACGCGTGCGTCTTCGATATTTTACCAGCATTTTTTACTTCCCGACGTATTCTCGATTCTCGCGTAAACGATCCTGCACTGCTTCTTCTGTTTCAGATCTTCCGATTCGGAAAAGAGAACATGTCGCTCTTTTTACGTTCGCAAAACAGAAATGTACGTATGATATGCTTTGAATCGCGTAAAGCCTTCGTGTGTGAAAAATCATGAAAGATTCTCGACGAGTCTGTTGCAACATCAGAGTTGTTACACAGAGAAAATTCGAAACTTCCAGAATTCTTGGTCTTCTGAACTGTAATAGGTTTTGTTGGCATTTACAAACTGGAGTTCTACAGTTACTTTTAGATTTAAAGAAAATGCAACATATATATATATATATATCTTTTATACACAGTATAAAAAAAATAATAATAACAAAATATTAAAGAAATAATTTAAAAAACGATAAAAATAATGATTTATAAAATAAATCTGTTAACTCATCACGATTTAATAATAATTAATATTAATATTATAGTTTTTTCGTAATGTACATTTTTATAAATTAAATTAATAAATATATTTTATAAATTATATATATATTTTTTAAAATAAATTCTATAATATTGTTAACCAATCTGTTTACGTTTCTATGTCATTAAAAGTTTCTTTTCGCAAATTTTTGCGATTTCTCGATTTACAATTTTTCAAATTTATAAACAGAGTTTTCTAAACATTCGTAATATTAAGACAATTTTAGGATAAAAGGATGAGGCGAAAGGTTTAGGCTGAGAAAGCTCTGTTCAAAGTCGATACGTCGAGCATCCTTCGCTGCCCAATGAATCAAACGCGCGGGGTCTCTTTGTGCTGTCCGAAATACAAGGCCCGGTCGCCCTGCAGTCCCGCCGTCTAAATCTAACACGATAAGTAGGCGGTGCCGATTAATCATGGTGGTAAAATCATCCGGTACGGATTTAGATTCCTCTCTCTCTTTTCCTCTTTTCTTTTTCCGACATCGTATATCCATGTACATATACATGGAAGAATATGTGAATCTATAGGGTAAATCTTTTCTATAATTGTCTCGACATTATAGTCATTTATAATTTGAAAATTATCGTTCCTATAATTCGATTTTCTGATAAACGGGATGAAAATACGCGATAAGTCTATGGGGTAAATCCATTGCGACTGTTTCAAAATTATCCTCGTATTATCGTTTAAAAGATTATTACTCTTAATCCAATTTTTCGGCAAATGGAATAAAAACGCGCGATTCTATCATCGTCAGCTATGATTCTATTGGAACTTATCCAGTCACCTTTTCGAATTAAATGCACGAGTTATTTCAGGTGGTAAAGTCGACTGGACCACCCTGTATGTGTGTGTACATATCGGGCCTCGCGGCATATCCTGTGAGATTGAGACCTCCTCGCGTCGAGACTCACGCCGGCACGGCTGGAGCCCCGTGTGAGGCCCTCTCATTCTCCCTTTCTTTTAGGGCCCTGGACTCCACGATGGAGGTCTGCCGCGCCGTTGTGCCCACACACCGTGTAGCAACGCTATCGTCGATTTCTTTGACGCGACCCGGAGGACGCATTTTTGGCACTTGATACCGGCGAATGTCATCGTGAAAAGCGAGGTAAAGAAAAGAGTTTATTAATGACGAACAAACATGTACATACACACATTTGGATTTCAAACGTGATTGATTCTAAAGAAAATTATTTCCTATCCCGTTTGGAAAATAATAGCAATTTACTTACGAATAGCAAGATAATATCAAATGACATCTTAATAATGTCTTAATTTTTAACTTAATAATATTAAAACGTCACTTTACTATTTAGATAATTAGAAACAGCAAAATAACTAATGTGCAAATTATGAATTTTTGTAAAAGAAGCACGAATATTATGTAATAAATTATATTATTATATAATACAATTATCTTATAATTTATCATAATTACTTATATAAATATAAAATGCAAGATGCATATTATCATATAAATCCGATTATAATTCAATTACAATTACAATTATAATTTAATTGTAATAAAATTTTTCTTATGGCCAAGGATATATAAAAAATATCTTTGAATAGAATATCTAATATAAATCCTACAAACCTACCTGAATTAATTAAAAGACTAATACGAAAAAGAAGTCTTTAACGTTTGATTTTATTTAATTTTCTGACAATTAATATAGAGAATTGCTTTAGAGGCTCTCTTATAAGTAGTACTTTACTCAGGACACTAATTCCAGTATTCTAAAAGTCCAGGCGATTATTTTAAAAAGAAAATAATCTTAACATTCTGACTTTGAAAAGTACTCGAGTACACAAGATGGGCAAAATTTCAGCGTCAATTAACGGTAAGTATGCTAATGCCTCTCGGAAAATTACTGCCGCTATTACTGTCTCTTTTGTATTTAACGCAATTTGCTGAACGCGTCTGAAATGGCGCGAGAGAGATACGCTTGCTGGTTTCCGCGTTTCGGTGTTCCGCTCCGCCCGAAAATCAACCATTGTTTTAAGGTGGCTGATCGTTGTGGTTGCCGGAACCGGCGAATCGAAATTACATTCCGTCTAGACGTGGCCTCGCAGAAAATGTAATTAACCGATTCCACCGCTCTAAGAAGGTGCACTGCTGCCTCTGTGAAGTTACGAACCCGCACGTTTCGTGAAAATGATTCCTTCTCATCATTCATCATTCATCTTCCTATAGCAACAAGCTTTTATTTAAGAAGAAAAAGATCTAAATTTTTGCAAGTTGCTTCCAAATAAATATAAACAGTTTTAACTTTTAATTATAATCGTATTTTACATTTATGTGATAATATCTCTTGCATTTCTCGAAAATTTTATTGGTTTTAAAATCTATGGTTGGCCGTATTCATAGTCTGTTCTTATTTCAAGAGGATTCTTAAGGGGATCCTAAAGTGAAGAGATCGAACTTCGACAATATCGCTGTTTTATTGATAAAATACAATTTTATATATGTACGATTTACATCAACACATCCACATCAATATCGCACACACACACACACACACACACACACACACACACACGCGCGCGCGCATATAAATTTTTGTAAAGGATTTTCGTATCAAATTAAATATCTCTAATTCTAAGAATTCAACGTTGTTTTTTCGTATAATTTAATAGTCTGGGAATTCCAATTTTGTAAGTAGGTATATAATTGTGCAGCTTTTATATTAAACAAATATTTTCACAACTTGACAGCTTACATATTGAACTACAATAATAAGAAATGATCTCAATTTCAAAAATTTATTTTATTCTTGATATAAATTCCATCCAATAGATACATTTTAATTCTTTTTCCAAGGATTTCTAAATCTATAAAAGTAATTTATACGAAAATCCTTTATAAAA
>Ga0157363_1007193_pt1 | contig 10530 bp, 4 predicted proteins | sample AttsexASBM1_FD_111477 | JGI IMG/M metagenome (GOLD analysis project Ga0157363, IMG submission 111477) | Fungus gardens microbial communities from leaf cutter ant in Ribeirão Preto, State of São Paulo, Brazil - Atta sexdens ASBM1 | ecosystem: Host-associated > Fungi > Mycelium > Unclassified ...
ATGAGATAGAAAATTATATTTTCAAACATTAAAGCATTTCTCTTTTAAGCTTTATTAAAATTTTTTTATATAATCTTTATAAGTGAAGTATTAATATAATTATAAAAACACATTTATATTTTGTCTACAGAAAACTTATGTGATCCATATCAATGTATTATAGCCGTTAGTAAGAATAAGTATATTCAGACCTAATGGCTGAAGATAATTTTGCGATTTATCAAATGATGAGGAACAATTCGCGATAAAACGCGACATTACATTCGCAACATTTATTTTTTTTATGTTTGTCGGCGCGCTGCGTCAGGATTTCTTTGCAGTGTTCGTCCGCATCGACAAAACCATTAAAATTGTAGAGCGTTGTGCGGAATTTATAAAAGTGAAAAGGCTGTTTCAGCAAAGCTGTTAAAGCTAACTTAACGTACCACCTCCTCGTATAGAATCCTATAGAAACCATTTCGCATAAAATTGTCGTATACACGTTGGTCGGTCATGTCGTTTGGTTTGACGGTGATTCAACGACACCCTGTATAACGGGTATAGAACGGCGGTAAATCGTCCGCGACCCCATAACCCCGCGAGGATGAGCCTGGCGACACGAAAAAGATTCTCTGACCCTTCTACTTCGCTTACAAAGTCGATATCGTTGTCAGGAGAATACATCTTCAACTATATCTCTTTTTAAAGACGTCACTAAGAAGAAATAATACAAACATTTAAAGCTTATATATTTTTATCATTATTTTAATCTCTTCGTATCAGTTAACTAATAAAATATTAATTTTAAAATATATGCAATATTTTTTTTAATAATTTATTGATTTATGCAATAAATGTGTAAAATCATACATATGTTCTAATATTTGAGAATACACAATCTGCAATTTAAAAATTTATTTCAAATTTAATGATTTTCCTTTCCTTTTTTTTGGTTTTTTTTTCTTTTCTTTCTCTCCTACCTTTTTTCTTCCTTTTTTTTATATTAGACAGCTGTACGTATATATTACATAATATATACATATTACATAATATATACATATATTATTATTAGTGAGAAATAAAAGAAGGAAAGAAGAATTTAATATGAGTATCTTAAGATTTAAACGTTAGATCGTGACAGTTAGATCGTGTTTTATGTAATATTATATTTTTGAAGCACGAGTTGATTATATATTTTTTTCTATCTAATGTTATTTTAAAAATCGTAAACTTACGTATTATTTGTCAATAATTTAACTTCAAAAATATATGCATGTGTATATATAATCAAGATTTGGATAATGAGAAATTTGTTTTCATAAATTAATCGGTCAGTTATCTGATAATGTATTGGATTAGTATGTTGCGTAAATAATTGGAAATTTATTTACATAATTGCATAATTACAAATAGTACGAATAATAGTCACAAATATATATTACTGTGTATGTAATTACAGTGTTAATTATTATGTAATTATTACAAGTAGATTAAAAGACATCCATTAGAAGGGATACTGTAAATCATTCTCAATAATACATACATAATTGTAGAAGAGGTTCGACAGAGAAGAAGAGAGCGAGGGAGAGAGAGAGAGAGAGAGAGAGAGAGAGGGAGAGAGCAAGAAAAAAGAGAAAAGATGTAATGTACATGTAGTTATATGTTAATGTATCCGAATAAATGCGCGTAATAATACTTTCTTAAATTACACTTTTTCTGAAAGAAAATAGAAATTTTTGTTCTCAATTTAATGTTACAAATTGAATGACTTGTGCATCGCATAGAAAGATTTTAAATTATACAAGTCTTTAGAGCAATACTTTGTAACGCAATAAGGTAATTTTTATTTTTTTTATAATTTTATATTGCTAATAGATTTAGTAGAAAATTAAAATTAATAATAAAACAGTAATTTATTGTAGAAAATAGTTTTTATATAATTTTTTTCGCAGATGTGCTATTTTTTCCAAAAAAATTTGTTCAATTTTTTAATTTCTTTGGCGTTTGATCTCGCGTTCGCAGAACTTTTTGTCAAAATATCTTCAAGTTTTTAGATATATTTCTAAGACTACTTATGTGTATGTTTGAATTGTTTGACTTTCAATAAAATCACACATATATTGTTTTCACATATTTTGATATACCTGACGTATGTTTCTTACTTCTATGTTTTATGAAAGACTATTTTTCAATTTCCTCGTAAAAGCATTTGATTCTTTTTATATAAGAACCGTTCGCCATTGTGTATATTGCGCAACGAGTGGAAGTATCTCTGAGCGAGCTCGACATTAGAAGCGGTAGCATCAAGACCTTTTTCCTCGACGGTTAAGAGAACGGTCGTTAAAGTCGATAAAAATTCCGATTGATTGAGGGCACGTTGAGGTCTCTTTCTTCCTTCTCTCTCTTCACATCTAATTTCCTTGCCGTCTGACGCCATCCGTCATTAAATTCTCTTCCAACCGACGGTGCCGCGGCACCACGGAAGGTATATCCAAACCAGCATCTGCCAAAATGTTTAATCGATCATATTCAATTAAATTATACTGCGGTTTGAAGCATCGGATTTAGATGATGTTTGAGCGGTAAACATCACGCCTACAGATAAAATATTTTTTCACGCAACAAAATTTTTATTTAATATTAATTAATATTATATCAAGCAATATTAATTCCATTAATAAATAGTGACTGCGTTCAGCAAATAAAGCAGCTTTGCAACTGTTGTCAAATTCTGCAATACGATTCCTTACAAATCCAATCATATTAAAGAATTTTACAATAGTTGCGAAGCTGTTTTCTCTGCTGAACGTAGCCAAAATGATACAAAAAATAAATTGTGATAGCTTTTTTGTAATTACTATAAATATAAATGGAATTAATTTTAGTTGTAAAATGTTAATTATGTTTAAAGTCTTGTAGGATTATCACAGAAATAATATTACTCCCTTATTTCAAAAGTGAAACTAAAAAAATTAAATTTTCTAAAAAAAGGAGAAACTATTTTTTAACTTAACAGAAAATTATTAACTAATAAAATAGTATCAGTAATATAATCATACAAATGTCATTTTTGTTTTACACCCTTTAGAAAATCACTTTTTTTGACAATTTTAATGATTTTCATGAAGTAATTTATTTGTAATAGTTAAGTAATGGTTAAATAATGTTTGCATAATTTATTCATGGATACTAACTTAAAAATTACATTTTTTAAATCACTGCGTCACTTTTGGAATAAGAATGATACATGAAATTTCCTTTGATGTAAATCGTGAATATATAGAAGATATGAATATATAGAAGACATAATGAATAGGAAACACATCATCTCCGAATGTCATGTAAAGGTCGAGTCACATTATGCGTAATATTAATGTCCTGGGTAGGATACCACTATTTTGCGGTTGACGTGCTCTCCGACGCGACGTTGCGACGTCGTAATAACACGAATTAACTTTGTACGCTGTGTAATGTTAATTACATTCGGCGGTATCGCGAGTGCGTGCGAGTAAGTACGCGTGTGCCCGCATATGAGTTTGATTTATTTTTGTTTAGCTGAAAAATAATTTAATTAGAATTTCAAGTAACAGAGTCCCTCAGTCCGTGCGGGATGCACACGAAATACGTCGCGCTCGCCGTTTCGCTAATCTCGCTTAATTAGATGCGCGGCAGGCAGCGGAATTGCCTCCGGGCAACTCTGACTTGTGTAAAACTTAGTCGAGCTGACTCGATTATTTGTTTATCGTCGCATACGACCGACTATTGCGAGTAAACTTTATTTTCACGAGCGTCTCATCAAAATATCCGATGTGCCAGTTACAATCCGACCGAAACGAGGACAAAAAGGAAAAGCGAATTCTTGCCGTATATGCGAATATCGAAAACCTTAGAAGTATACCTTAGAAATATATCTGATGCGTCGTTTCACTTAATTTGATCTGCTAACGTGACTTATTGGTCGCTGCTTATGTATTCCAATAAGATTCATTCTATTATTACGATGAAAGTACACTATCAAAACAACATTTGCATTTTTATATTTTTTTGGAATAAACAATAAATGTGTGAAATATTCAATGCAAATAAACGAAGAAAGCCATACACTGAAAGAAAAGATTGGCTGCTGCAGCAAATTAGATAGTAAAATATGGCATAGCATTTTTAATCGATTGCAGCAGCCAATTTTTGGTTGCTGCAACCAATTGTTGGTTGTGTCAGCCTATCCGCAATGTCAATATAGAATTTCGATTGGCTAATCTAACCAAAAATTGGTTGCTACAGCCAATTAAAAATGCTATACCATATTTAACCATCTAATTTGCTGCAGCAATCAATCTTTTCTTTCAGTGTAGTCGATCAAAAAATGAGTCTTGGTGCCTAATATTTTTACGTGAATCTTACAATTTTTTGAAATAAAAAAGAAATCTTGGTAAAGTCTTAGATAAATAATTTTATGCAAGAGAAAAGAGAATTTAATAAGATCCTTTATTCATATCGATGAAGTTTTTAAGTAAAATGTAAATCAAAGTGATAATATTGGACGACATAATTGTTTACTTTTTAATGCATTACTTGGCGTGCTTTCATGTCATTATAATGGGCATCACAATCTGCATTCGATCGCGCAAACTATCAGTCTACATCGAATCCTCGCGACAGTCAATAGGCCCAGCAACGACGGATGTTCCATTAGCAGTTCGTTAATTATTAATGAATTATAACCACCGATGATGTGCAAGCACGTACATATCCGGTAATACACGACGACTCGATTGGCACTCGTTAATCGCGTCACATTGCGCGTCAACGGTAGAGTACAAAAGCCACGGCATGCTTACCGTGTTTAGGAATTTGCAATGCAAACATAAAAATTGCAAACGATGCGTCGTTACGAGGTATTGCGACTGCTTGTTTGCGCTTCTCACGTGATACAGATGCAATAGTAAATGACCAATGTTTTTTCTCTCTTTCTCTGTGATCAAATAGGTCACCGTAAATATATTTTTCACTCGACGATTATTATTCTTGTTTCTTTAATTTTTAATTTTTAAAATTATTTAAGTAATGTGATAAAATTAATAAATGCATGATTTAAATCAGAGAAATCTAAAAAAAAAAACAAAACTTTTATTTTAACAGCGTTAGAAAGAATTTGTACAAAGCAAGTAAATATGTAACTGTTATTTTTAAAATTTGATCTTTGTAAAATCGGATATAATTCTGAAATATATTTTGAGTAATTGATGCAAGACTATGTGGCGTAATACGATTATTCTTGAAAGAAAATATAATGGACTTTTGAAAAATGCGTGGATTTTTTACAACTTTAACCACGAGTCGGATTGAACGGTAAATCCGATCGTGGTTTTAACGGCAAGCGCGCCCGTTGAAATGACAGGCGAGATTTGCACATGTTGTTCTCAGCCGATAGTAACGTCCGGGCTGACAATAGTTACTACCGGTTTTGACATGCCAAACGAATATTTCTCCATGTATTGTTTAAGCGACGTTTGTATCGTCTAAAACGCGATTCATGTAATGCTATTCTAACGCACTATATGCACGTTATAAAACACTATTTGTAAACGAATCATATTATAATATAAACAGATTTATTTTAAATAAAAAAATAAAGGACTTTTCTCAAAGACAATATATAGGAAATAAGAATTAAAAATTTAGACTAATAAAAATAGAGTGCTGAAATTAGAGCGCGATTGATCTTTTAAATAATACAGATTTATTTTATTGTTAAAATTTATACGAAATTATCTTATTATAAAATTTATGCCAAATGAACGGACATAATAACATTTTATACTATTTGTAAAATAAATGAATAACATACTTATAAAAACAAAGATACTTATAAAACAGATTTACCTTACTTATAACATTTTTACGCGCGCGAAATTCTCTTATTATAAAAATTATTTTGATATTGTAAGAATACGGTTTATTTTGATATAGATAAATCAATTGCACAAAGAATTGAAAATTCATACTGTCGCGTCAGCTCATTATTAACGACAATCGAAAGTCGGGATATAATCATAATGCATTGTCCCAAGAGACTGTCTGGCTCTATCACGATAGTATCTACTCTGCCGGCCGCGAATGAAATCCCACTGGGCAGAGAAACGCATCGAAATTAACAGCGAGAACTCTTGGCTGCTGTTAGCTGCGACAGACGTATTGGATTTCAATTATCTTACGCGCGATAGGCGTATTCAGAGGGGTACATATGAGAGAACGTTCTGAATAATGTATATTGCGGGAGCGATAGAAAGAACGAAGAAAGACGGACGGGCGAGCGGCGGACAATACATGGAGAGATGGTTTCCTCCGGTTTTATTACGACCATTTTTTTCATGCTTCGTGCTCGATATCAATATTACCATAACTTTACATTCGTAATTGGTTGGCATCAAGCCAGCATGACATAGCCGTACTCCTTTTCCTTTTTTCTTTCTCTCTCTCTTTTTTTCAATCTTTCTTCGGTCTTCATTCTTTCTTGTTTGTTCTCTTTGCCTTTTTCCTTTCTTTCTCCTTTCCACTTTCCCCTCGCTTTTTTTCTCTTTTCTTTTCCTCCATCCTGCACTATTTCACTACACCCTCTATCATCCTCTTTTTTTCTTCCTGTGCAGGCACCGATTCAGAGGCCCGCGATTCTGCACACTGTTCTCTCGTTTTTGGTCTTTGTTCGTGACCTCCGCTATTGTTCCTCGAACAATTGTCGCGCCCGACTTAGGTGTCCAATGACGATCGGCGACCGCTAAGATACGTGAGACGGATGCTTAAGTGGCGCCCGGCACGTTCGTAACCCTTGCTTGAGCGTACGTGAATCGCGCGAAGGGCAGAAAGAAGCAGTATCCCATGAACAGAGATGATCCTTAAAAGGCCCTCACGTCTGCGGAAAGAATAACGATCTCCTTTTTGTGCTATGCGAGACAGGAAGTGCTTCTACGAAGTACCCACTCAAGTGTACCTATTTCATAAACACCCCTAGCTATGTCTTTATCGACAGACAAGTTAATAATCGCGGATGTTATACAATCTTATCTAAAATGTTACAGGCACACTAAAAAAAAATTCTACATCTAAGTAATATTTTTTTGAATATTAAAATAAATATTTATTAAACATAAACATACATTATTGATTTAAATATTACTTTCTTTTTCTGAATATAGTAAATAAAATATTTATTTGCAATAAAGAAATGTTTACTTAGTATCATTCAAAAAAATATTACTTAAATTTAGGTTTTTTTAAGTACATATTTGTTTTATTAATTTGAAATTTTTTATTTATACTATTAATTACACTATTAATTACGTTATATAGAAGTTTAAAAGATTTTTGGCTAAAGGATACTTCGCAAATGCCATAAATCAATTTTTTAACTAAAACGTTAAATATTGGGCAATGGATTTATCAGTTGAGTGCGCAAACGATCTGTTCGATCTGTTAAGTGAACAAAGTGCTCGGTGCACTATATTAGTGTATTTTTTTAGATCTAAAAATCTGATTTAGGAGAATAATAGTAAGCATTCAACTTGAATCTGCTAAATGTACCAATAGTTAATACTTGTTCATAGGAACAGATTAGATTATTATTGATTTTTTATTATTGGTGCAAAAGATTTTGGATGATATGTTCATTTTAAATCGTTGAGAAGAAACAGTAGATAGTAAAGAACATACAGAACATGAAAGTAGATAAAGAAATTATTTGACCACAATATTGAAAAATAGTATAATTTAATATAACTATTCTTAATAAACTATAACTTCGTAATAATTCTACTAAAATTGTCACTAAATCACAGTATTGTATAATGCGGAAGCAATACCTTGGGATTTCATATCACCAGCAGATTCCATAATACCTATCTTCTTCTCTACTGGAAAATATGGTAGTCGGAAATTCCTATTTCCGATCGCGCGCGCAAATGGCTTTACGATAGGTCTCCCTGGACCGCCTTAGTACATAAGTACCACCCGCCTGGGAAGATTCGCCGCGTAACCTTACAAATTTCCGTACCCTAATTATATATTACGTAATACAGAGAGTAAATATGTACTGAACAAGTTGAACCATAGATGTAACTTCTTTCATTAATTCGGAAGTTATCAAGTTTTCCTAACGTAAATGTTAAGAAGTTAATAGAGCTTCAATCAGCGACTGTAAGTAAAGAATTGGTTGATAAATTCATAGATGTGCAAACAAGTATTATAACTTTATTCTTTGTTTAATTTTAATTAGATTCTGTTTTATCAAGCACATCAGAATTGGGTAGTAATATTATCTGACCGTATATATCCGTACCTAAAAGCTTGCGACAAATAGTAATCTTTCTTTCTCTCTATCTCTCTGTCTCTCTCTCTCTCTCTCTCTCTCTCTTTCCTTCTTTATCTCTCGGGATTAGATTAGAGAGTTACTACTAAGAGAAAGTTTACCTCAAAGTCTCTAAATTATCCAAGTAATCCGTAGATGAAAAATGAGTTCGTTGAGTATATGAAATATTCTATATATTACATATTCCAATATTATATATCCAATATATATGACTTATGATTACAATATAATATATAAATTATTTTATATGGGCTGTAATTATATAATAATTACATTTTACTGATTATTGTGAACTATATTATCACGATTATTGTACTATAATTCATATTTATGTTATCTAATATTATCTAAACAATACAGAAAGAAAGAGAGAGAGAGAGAGAGAGAGAGAGAGAGAGAGAGAGAGAGAGAGAGGAATAAAGAAAGAGAGAAACAGAATTGCAGATGCAAAACTCATAAATCCAATATTGCAAAAATCCATATATCTAGTAATGGTTGCTTATCGGAGATACATTAACATCGTGCAAATATACATATAATGATATAATGCGTAAATATTTACGCTACTGGAAACACGCGCAATTTATATCGCGGGCAAAGAAATATCGATTGTTAAATATAGAAATGTAAAAGATGTAAGATATAAAATTATTAAAGAAAACATAATTAGTTATTGAGAGGGAGAGAGAGAGAGAGAGAAAGAGAGAGAGAGGAGAGGGAGAAGGGGGAGAGAGAGAGAGAGAGAGAGAGAGAGAGAGAGAGAGAGAGGAAGTTTGACATAAACGTACCGTAGGCTGATTTAAATGAATCGCTATATATTAGGCGCGATAAACAAACACGAAATTCAAATATAGATTCCGCAAACAATAATTTCTGTCTGACGACCCAAGATTAATTTGACTGATTTCTCATCTTTTGCTGAAAATCGAGATTAGAAGAGAGAAAAGAAAAATTACTCGAGTCTATAAAAGAAATAATATTAATACTTTCGTACAGACAAAAACTATCGTTGCTATGGAATAAAATGCCATAATTTTCCGGATTGTGCCATTTAAACAGCATTATCTTCAACACGTTTTATAAACAATACTTTTCTTTAAGTATAATTAAAAAAATAGATTTTATAAAAACGTTTAATACACGTTATTTATGTGCAGAAACTATAGATTGCACTCGCAGAATGAAAATTCTGTATTTGATACACCGTTTTCATGATGTATTTTTATAATTGATTTTAATACATAAATTATTTCCTTTTTAGGAATTTTTAGTTATTTCTTTTTTGTATAAATTTTTTTTATTACTGTTTTTAAAATTGTGTAAAATAATTAGTAAAGTGTATATTTGACTGTATAAAAACGAAAAAATTTCGGACGAATTGAAAGATGTGACGTGAGATAAAAACAGTAGAACGTCATTAAATTAATATTACGTAATTAAATATAATGGAAATCGTATTGTAATATATTTTTGTAATATATTTTTGTATTTATCACATGAAGATATAATTGATTTACAATCACTAACAATTGAATTCTACGAGCTGAAAGCGGCAGAATCGTTTAGCTCGTTTTGCGCGCAGTGAAATATATCCGATAAAGTCATAACGCACCCAATCCATCTTAGTCCGTTTGCAATTTTCTCGCGTGTCTATGCCTTCATACGCCACATACAAGGGAGTAAACTGCGTGAAAGCTGGCGAGGGAGATTATACGATTCCGTAATCGGCCTCAGCAAATCTACCCCTTTCCTCCACCTCTCAATCTCGCTTGTTTTTCACGCGACTCCGTCATTTCGATGCGAGAGAAGACCATCCGCACTCGCGACGCGAACCCGCGTGTTCAATGACACCAAATAGAACAATTTGTCAATGCCGCACGCAACGTTTGTCGCCGTCGTTTACGCGATCCCACACGTACACGTTGCACATACACACAAGCCACTTCTACACGCACGTATTTATGCGTTCGAGAGACGCGTTATCATGACGCCATTCAAGAGTACCATGCGTTCGTAACTGAAAATAATGAAACGTGCAATGACAACGTTGGTCAGAGGACAACTCACGTGTAAAGAGCTTAATGCTTCGCGTGCTATGACATATCATACGTATTACTTTATATGTCGACGTGTAATTTTGGAACTTGATAATAAATTTAATATCAAAGAACTCGACAAAAGAGTAAAGA
>Ga0157363_1007194_pt1 | contig 10528 bp, 7 predicted proteins | sample AttsexASBM1_FD_111477 | JGI IMG/M metagenome (GOLD analysis project Ga0157363, IMG submission 111477) | Fungus gardens microbial communities from leaf cutter ant in Ribeirão Preto, State of São Paulo, Brazil - Atta sexdens ASBM1 | ecosystem: Host-associated > Fungi > Mycelium > Unclassified ...
AATTTCATCAGACGTTTCGTTGATTGACAATTCTTTTTAATGCTAATCAAACGTGTAATATTTGAAGGAAAAAGTTTTCATATAATAAATGAATTCTTTTCTGTAAAGAGCTTTTTTTCGAAAGTTTGCCAATGAAACGAAAAATATTAGAAAATTATTGTTTAATATTTTAGAGATTATCTCATTTTACAGCTTTCTTTTAAATAACGAGCAATTAACTTTCACAGATGGGCAGAGATAAAAATGTCAATCCATTACACGGTCATAAGATAACAGCCTAGATAGCACGAAAAAATGACGTAAAGCTGTCATGCTTAACAAAAAAGGACATTATCGTCAAAGAAGCGATGCTCTCTATTTTCTTTTAATGGATGTCTAATATTTGTCGTTTCTTGGCACAAAGTAAAGTCCAAGATAACATTACAATGTATGCATATTTGTGCCGAACGCACTAATGCAATTATGAACAATTAATGTACGAGATATTTTGTTTCGTATTCAAAAATTCTTAAATAGAAATATGCTGATTGGAGACACAAAGCAATACAGTTGTGTGTCTCGTCGAACTTCACACGTTCGTGTGAAGTTGTGGTATTAAAACGGTTATAAGATAATTTCGATGTATGTTGATTATTTTTACTAAGAATTCAAGAGTACCAGCAACTACCTACAAAATAGTCATATTAACTATACTGTTTTTAATATTTATATTATAGTTAATACGAGTACTTAAAAATCGTTGGTGCCTAGAAATAGTGATAAAAAAAGGATTAAAAAAAGAAATGAAATATAATTGTATTAACTATACTACTTTAATCATAACTACAAATAGCTAATAATGTCTATTTAAAGTTGCTGGTATTTGTAGAAACATCGACAGCATGAGAAGAATTAAAATTAATATTTTTGCTGAAAACATCTGAAGGAATGTCGAAAAAAGTCTGTATTCATATATTTAAAATGCATTTTCAAATGATTTTTGTTTAATTATATCAAATGTGTATATTGTTGAACAGTTATATTAAAAAAATGTATAATATATAAACGTAATAAGAATACAGACCGATTAACAACAGCGATACATTTGATATGATCAGAAGATTTTAGGAGAGACAGATCATTCGTTAATTATGTGATGAAAACTAGCAACTTTATTGAACACGCATTTATTTCAAGTGATATTCTTTATGATGTTGGCGGCGTATATTGCTATGTATTTTAATTATTTAGAAACTTTGTCGCGATAATAATGGTGACAGATTGATATCGTAATTATCTGAAATATACAGAGTCACTATTAATTGTCACGAATGTTCCACAATAATTAATTGAAGGACACCGTTGAAGATACTGCTGACGCAGTACAAAAGTGTATCACTGCAGAACCCGAAACAAGTCCGATACTTATGAGCACACTTCAATGCATACTGCAATGAATATTGCAGCACAGGATCAAACGTGTATATTCAATGTCAATTCAGGAATAATATTCGATCGGATGCGCTTGTACGAGCGCCTAGAATAAGTTCCCCGTTAAGATAAGGATGTTGAACTGTAATAAATATCTGTCCTACCATAAAATGACACGTCGCTATAGCGAGGTAATCCCGAAACTTAGTTAAATAACGTGAAAACTAGGAATACATTATCAATAAGATTTCAAAGTTGTTTCTTTATAAGGCAGGTACAGAAAAAAATAATCGCTTCATAAATAGACCTAAGAATAATCGCTTCATAAATAGATTCTATTTTTCATGATTTAAAAATCATTAAGACAAGTTCCTTCACAGCACACATCTAGCGGATATATGCTTTTTCAGACGTTCTAGTGTGAAAGAGTGAGATATGTACCGTATCCGTACATAAAAATATTTTAATGAATATATTAACATATTTAACTATATGTTTAAGTTTCTTAATGTTTTCCGAATCAGAGGTATGTAAGGATGCTGAATTTAAACGCATCAGTGCTGACCATGCCTGATATTTTCCTATAATTAAACTTTCTTCCGAGGTCTAGATGATCACCTCGCTACATCGTTAATATGCCACTTTATGGTACTATGTGAATATTTACGTAAGGTGTGCGTTACTTTACTTTTAAGATTCTATCCGATATAATTGAGATTGTATTGAAAATGAAATTTGTCACATATGCAATTGTCATACATACAAGAGTGAACGTGAATTGCGTTTCAAGGTCAAGAGAAACGAGCGATCGTATTAAATGACGAGTAGTTGCACGCTAACCGGGCCTTGCCGTCATATCTGCCGACGGTTTCGTGAAATTTAAACTTGACGTCGCGAATCCAAATCTTATCGCTAACCGACACAATAATAAGAGCATAATATACTTTACTGAGCGTGTACACTCGTGTCCAGAATATCTCGTTGATCGTCGTTTATCATTAGATCAGTATTCACCTTTTGCTTAGCGTAAGTTAATGTAAGTTCGTTCGCGTAAACTTGCGACATAATGTTCGCGTAATAAATCGCAAGTTATACCTCAGAAAGACTGTTCTGTTTATTTTATATGGTATACTGATATACCTCTCATTTATTATTTTTTATCGTATAATTTAGGCGATAGCTGATCGTAGCGCATCATGTAATATTATTGTATTTACTGTTGATTGTAACAGTAAACGCATTATTACGGTGATAATATAACCAATGTCTTATTTTCTTTTTTAAATAACTTCTGTGTTTTATTTTTCTAAATCTTTTCCATAACAATACATTCTATAATCTACACCAAATATTTCGAATTTGTTATATATGTTGCATTTAATTAAACTGTCGAGAATTGTAAATATAGTAATAATAAAAACGATTATTAAGAAAAAATCTTACTTTTTATATCAATAAGATATTTCATTGCAGTACCTAACTACGTAATTCAGGTAATCTTAATGACATAACAATAATATATTATTCTTTGAATAGTAAGTATTATTTACTTGAAATAAATTATTGATAAAACAATCTAATATATTCCTACATACAACTAAAATAACATCGATTATGACATAATTAAGACTGGATCAGTGTTCTTTTTGTAACATTTTTATTAATGTATTTACCGTAAATATTCACATTTAATATAATTTTCGAGAAATATAACATTATATACAAATATACATTAAAAATTGCACATAAAAAATCGATCGTATAATTAAAATATGATTAAATTTACAAATAAAAAAATTATCACAAGTTTATGTATGTATACTGATAGGCATATATTATTTGTTATAAAAATGGTCTACTGGATCACAATTTTGTTAGGCAAGAACATACATACGTGCAATTTTCTGTATTATAATACAATTATTAATATCAGTTAGCAATTCTGTACAATTAAATGTAAAATTAAATTCAATTGTTACAAAAAAAAATTTTCTTTCTGATTTAGCGGTATCTTTTATACATGCATATATTACATTTAATACATTTATACATGAATATAATAAATCGATAATTCTATACGTATGTAAAAATCTTAAAAAGTGTATAAATCAAATAATATATAAATCTAAGAACTAGTAAGAAATTTGAAATGTTATTTTCGAGTATTGATGTAAATATCTAATAATATTTTCGATTAATCATCTTTTGAGATCTTTACATTTAATCAGATCAAATAAAAAATTCTAAAAGATTTCTTTTTTAACATAAAGTATCAATAATATATATTTTTTATGAGATAATCATAAAAAACTCAAATATTGATAAATTGATAGTAATAATTTCTATCAATGATTAATAATTCTGCAATCGAGTTAATTATCAGATCCCAGCATAAAATTGCGACGCTATAAATAGTATGTAAAACTTGTGCTTAATCTTAAGTTCATCGTTATGACTTTGGTTTAATGGGCGAACTTAAATAATTCCGTGGAACATAGCCTTGTTTACCATTACGATTCTCTACCAGCCACCATTCATCATTTCCTTTCTCATCATGAGGTCTGAGCAGTCTCAGCGCTTGACCGTTAGTAATAGGCAATGTGCCCGGCATGTTTCCAGCAAAATCGTACATCGCGTAGTAAAACTAAAATTTTATTATATTAATATAAAGATTATTCCGAAAGATATTAAAAAATTATTAATATTCTATTATATTAGAATATTATACTAACTTCGCCGTGTATATTCTGTATATTCTGATACATCTGAACTCTTGGCGTTTCGGGAACATTGCTATAATTGTGATATATTTTTGTTTCTTGATCTAATGAAAGCAAATCTTGTAGATGCGACGAAAACACTTTCTTGATTTCTTTCTCTGGAGAATTCAACGACATCAAATTTGGAGGGCTAGCACTTTTTCTGCCGGCAGCAGCAACATCCGATGTGATTTGATCATGATGCTGACTTTGTCGCTGAACCGATCTCAGTTTTTGAGATGGCAAGAATCCTTGAGTGACTCCAGTGTCGACATACCATCTTGCCGGATTTCCCATTGGATCTTGCTTTTTTATAACTCCGACCAATGTACCTCTCGTAGCATCCACTTCCAATGTAGATGTACTGGAAATGTCCTCAACCACCACATATAATTTGTCCGCGGTGTATTTTTCTCTGAGCGAAGATCTCTGCTCTTCGGTTTGTTTAGACAATTGCGTTTGATCCTCATCTATTCGGGTATTCGTGCCAGCAAACGCAAAACGTGTTATTTGATTCCATATTAAATTATGATTTACAAGAAACGATTCCAGCACATCTTGTGACGATAGATGCGGTGTTGTCTAAAAAAGAAAATTATATTTCATTCATTCTCGAATTACATTAGACTGAAAATTTTCTATTAAAGTTTTAATACCTCGCAAAGAGATATATATTGCTTCGTAATTTTTCCGCTTAATAATTTTCGGGCGCCAGCAAAAGCATTTATACAATTAACCAAAATATTGGCTGCGGCATCCAACAAAATAGGTAATTCTTCCAACAATTGTTGATTCAGAGCTTCATAATTACTCTTAGCAGTAAATAATTCTTCTTGTATCTGAAATAACATAAAATGAATCAGATAAAATTATGAAAAAAATAATAAAAAAAGTTTACAATAAAGAATATTAAGTAATTACAATTTTTGATTCTTTATATTTCTCACTCTTTGAAATAGCGGCGTCATAATCCAACAACTTATCATGCCTCTTTGATACCAACATCGCTGGCCCTTCTAACAACGTCGCTAAGAAATGTAATGGGGCGCTAACTGTCTTCTCAATATATGACTTAAAGTCCTGTATATATTGTGACCAAATTATAGCTCTTATGTCTTGCAACTTTTTCACTTCGGCAGTTGGACTTCCCTGATAATAATGAACTAACAATTCAGCTATCGCTTCACCGGATATAGCTTCATCACTCAGATACGTAATACATTGTTCAATATCTTTCACCAATTGCCATGTACATTTCTCTATAGATCGAAATTGTTTCTCGAGCTCCTCAAATTCGGTGTCACTCGCAACGTTTGTCAATCCTAGACTCGCCGACAATCGAGTGCTAAGTCTTGTTGACATTTTTGCCACAGAATGCATACTTAATTTTGACATTTTACTAAATAAAGTATTATCATTGTCTAAATACTTTGATACGATATCTCTTCTCCGTTTGTATTCATTGATATAACTGGCCACATTTGTCATAGCCTCCCACGCTTCCATTATGGCTGCTTTATCTGGATGATTGTCTTCTGTACACTAAAAATTATTTTCCATACAGGAAAATATTATAATGCAACATAACTTTGAATATATACATGCATATAAATATTTATCTAAAAAGTAATCTGAATTCAATTTCACAAATGCTGCTGAAATTGATATATATCAATTTATTGGTAACTTCATTAAAATATATTTCAAAATTAAACTTCCACTATCTTCCAAATAATCTATTTATATTCTTTGTATTTTGCGTAACTAACGCGATTACTTACCTTTATTAATTCATATAACATTAGAGGATACTTTACAATTCTTTGAATTGGCTTTATCAAAATGGAGCTCATATCAAAACAAGCAATCCGACGACGTAATGTCTCAATACCCTTGTTAAATACTTTCATGATCTCTTCATTACTTTCATACTAAAATATAAATGATTCGATATAAATAATTCTAACTTCAAATAACCATAAACCTTACATTAGAATATAATTTTCAATTAAAAATTCGATTAAATTATATATATATAAAATACCTTTTTCAACAATGCTAACGCAGCTTCATGATTCCCACAATACTTAACATAAACACTTTTCAATTTCTCAGCCATTTTCATGAAACAAGGCCCTACTGTTTGTAAATTTTCATCACAACCTTTCATAGCTCTCAAAATCATATCCAATAACTCTTCGGCAACATGAATAACTTCCAAAATATTCCCAAACAGCGTAGCAACATCGATCCCCTTTGATTCAAGAAAACTTGGATTATGTAAATTAAATGTTTCGTATGTTAATTTCAGATCACGGACATATTCTTTTTCAGTTATAACTAATTCCGATATTACATTTTGACGTTGATCTGCATTCTTTTGTTTCATATTTACAATATTATTGATTGCAGACTCGTTTTCCCACATTTCTTTTTTAGCAGATACTTCTCCATTTGCAATAGTTTCTTTCTGCAATGGCACTCTACCTGGAGCAGGAGCAGGTGGTGCTGGTCTGTGCGGTTGCGACATTCTCTTCGGTTCCTCATTCACAACAATGTTCGCTTCCTTATGTCTAATCATCACAAAATCTTCAAAGTCTTCTAAATTTGATTCCTGCAAACTATCCAATGAATATTCGGATATCGATTCGGAGCTCAAATATTCTCGTGGACACAAACCAATTAAACCATTCTTATTTTTCACTTTCACCCAATCCTCATTAGTCATTTCCAACACAGTGACATTCTCGCCCTCGTGGACATTTAAATCGCCATTCATTTGTGCATCAAAGGTATATAACACTTTTACAGTAATATTCGGTTCCAAAGCATCTTTTTTTGCAGGAATTACTTCAGATTGGATTTGATGCTGCTTTGCTTCTGCACAATCAACTATTATGTTGACATAAGATAATGGAAAAATACCTTTAGTGGTATCGATCAGACCCTCTAACCATTCGGAATCAATGTATCTAGTGAGATGCACTACTTCACCGGCTCCAAAGCTCAGCTCATTTGGAAACTGTGCATTAAATGGATATAATGTTATAGCATATGGTTTAATATCAACTGAATTTGTATGACTATTATATTGTATGCTGTCTGTATTATTTGTTGTTGGCAACATTTCTGGAAACAAGTCAAAATAATTTGGAGTAGGTTCAGTAGGCAAGTTTGCATAAGAATTTACAGAGGTTTCACCAAAATCTTTATAAATTGTATTATTGTGAACTGTTGAGAAAGATGTAAAATTGTTCTCAGTTGTACATGTAATTTGTTCTTGATCAATTATATCTTGATCTTCTTCTATGTAGGATATAAACCCTTCGGGGATTATGCCTTCTCTACCATCTTCCGTAATTCCACGACACCAACCATCATCCAAAATTTCTGTGACAACGACCATCTCACCTGCAGTTAAATCTAATTCTTCGTCGAGTTGTGCCTTTAGTGTTGTTTTTACTTTAGCTCTTTTCTTTATTGATTTATTTTTTGTTTTCTAGTAAAAAATATTCTAGTTAATTAACAATTTTGTACACAGCTGATACATAAATATGATACAATCTCTTTTAATATTCTACCTTTATTAATGTTGTATCCAATTCCCATGTATGTGTTAATGGGAAAATTCCATTTTTGGAATCTATTCTGCCCATGCACCATCCTGAACCTATGTCCCTGACTCCAATTATCAGTTCTCCTAATAATGAGAGAATTTTTGTTTCAAGTACTATTTACAATATTGAAACTTGAAACCTATTGTTATATCTTCTCACTTTTGTTAAAACAATTAATAGTATCCTTTAAAAAGTTCACGGGGCAACAGCATGTCTTATATCAGTAAGCTTACCTTCTGCAAAAGACAAATCTCCAACTTCTTGTCCGGGAAAGGTGGCTATAGAAACAAACAATCTTTCTGTTTCATCAAAAGGAGGAATTTCCACTTTATGCAGGTGATTTAAAGGAAACTTGCCGATTCTGTCTTGTGATTGACCATGGCACCAGTGCTTGTCTATGATCTTATGTACCTGAAACGAGGATAACAGACCAGGTCTATCACTTTTAACTGTTTACACTTGACTGCTCGTTAGACTAGGCTCGTTAGGTTAGGCGTTAAATGTTTGTTAGTACCACGAAATATTGTCCCTTGGGAAGACTCAGCTCTTCATCGACGGTGGTAAAGAAGTCATGTAGCACCCTCGCCAGCGTTCCTGGCTCCATTTCCGCTGCGACACACTCGCATCCGTTGAATTTGCGATACTACGTCCAGTATATAACACTCGAGTGGTGGCGAGCCAGGCCAGCCTGGGCCAGCCAGTGGTGTGGCGTAGCGAGGCGCCTGACAGCCGATACTGCTCCGATAAGTGACTGTCACGTGGCATATGCTATTATTGCGTGGATTGAATTACGTAGCAATTAAATTATGTGCCATTATTGAAGGAAAAACCGTCCGCGTGTCGAATAAATGAATGAAATATTAATATTTTTCGCAATTAGGATATGTTATCTGAGATAATAGATAATTGATAATGATCAATGACAATGTCGAACGAGAAAATTTAAATGTTTCTGTCAGCAATAAAAATTTTATAGCGAATTAGATTGAACGCAATGAATATTGATACATATTAAAGTCATCGTATGTAAATTAATATAAAAATGTATTTAATATAAATATAGAAACGAGTTAAATATAAAAACGATATAGATCACAAAATCTTCAATACTTAGGTAAAATACATTTTTTATTCGAAATACATAGCGTTTCACTTTTACACTCAGATTAAATCAGATTAAACAACGGTTTTAATATGCATCAGTGCGCACGAATGCGTCCAGCCGAATTCCCTATTAATCATTTATAATAAAAATTTTTTTAGCATTCAAAACTTCGTTTATAAACAAAATAAGTGTAAAATGTTCGAATGAATAATTGTTTTGAATAATTATTTATGCAAAATTTAATATTTTACAAATACAAAAATTGAGAATATAGAATAATAATAAGATAAATAGAAAAATATTTATAAATTTCAAATAAGTTTAATACGAAATTCAAGATAATCGTGATAATTTGTCAGAAATATAAATTCAAGTGTTTTTTTTTAACAAGGTACTTTACGCTTTACGTCACTTCATGTACGAGTTGCGTGTTGCGCGTATCAAGTGTTATGTCACGTAGTATTCGTGGAATCAGCTGAGCCGATTGTGCGGATTGCGTGGGATTGCGGAGTCAGCGGAGATCGAAGTCCCGCTTATCGTTCTTTATTTATTTCGTGTAATTAGAACGATGTACGTGTGTTAATATTGTACGATATTCTTATGTGCAAAATTACATCATGCGAAAAGATCGTAGTCGAGCATTAATTGACGTATCTAGACTTATTTTTGTCAGTAGTGAGGTTAGGACAGCTGACATAACCTCGCATAAGTGGACCATCTTTCATAGAAAATAATAAAGAGTAAAAATAATAAAATAATGAATGGATTTGTTTGATTTCTCATTATTTATAACTTTTAATATACCCATGTAAATCGTTTCTCTTATATATTTATTATATGTTTTTGCGCGACTCATAAAAATTAAAGAAGATTAAATTATTCCTTTTCTTTAAAAATGACACAAAAAATGTTTTTGAATTATTATTATTATAAATGAGTTAGATGAAGATTACTCTATTCAAAAGTTAAATGAAGATTACTCTAATCAAAAACCAACTTAAGTGAACTAATTCACAGTCCATCAAATAGTACTTGTGTCATTCTTAAAGTTTTTAATATAATACTTACTTTCTACGAGAGTGACATTTTTAATTGTATTGTTTTTATAAATAAAAAGGAAAGTCTTCTACAGAGAATATTTAGATTTAAAACAGTTTTAATGATCGAAGTTTGAAAAAAAAATTGTCTTATTTTGAATTTAATCATAGCTAATCAAGGTAAATATAAACTGTTAGTAATATTTCAAGTTAGTCAGTTTTGATGAATTGTTCCATATTTACTATAATTTTTAGAATATCAAAAATCGTTACAATTAAAAAAGATGATTTTCAAAAATTGTGATAGAAAAACAAAAATAGCATTTAATTATGTTTCTAAGAATATATCTTTTTACCCATATTTTTTTATTAGTCAATAATTTCCTGTTAAGTAGAAAAATAAATTTTTCTCTTTTCTCAAAACATTTAACTTTTTTCTTTGTGCCACACTTGAAGTAAGGGAACAAAAAATGATCTTATATATATATATATATATAATGATATTATTGTACAATGACATTTAATATTTTGTACAATTTAGTGATTGTTACATTAAGTTTTGGGACTGACAATATTTTTAAAATGCATTGCATACACAAG
>Ga0157363_1007195_pt1 | contig 10528 bp, 3 predicted proteins | sample AttsexASBM1_FD_111477 | JGI IMG/M metagenome (GOLD analysis project Ga0157363, IMG submission 111477) | Fungus gardens microbial communities from leaf cutter ant in Ribeirão Preto, State of São Paulo, Brazil - Atta sexdens ASBM1 | ecosystem: Host-associated > Fungi > Mycelium > Unclassified ...
CTTTAGCACATTATACATCTTAGTTTTTAGCAACTTTACTTGAGTACTCTCACGTAATTCGCGTTCGTAGATATTTAATTTTCGTAAATTAATGCGACGCACGGAGCGATTCGTACCGACTCCCTTCCAAGGACACCGAGCGAATGCCGAAGTGATGACGATAATGACGTAGTCGGCCGCGCTCCCCCTCGTTATTCGCCACATTCGTTCTCCCCCTCGCTGTTCACACTTCATCGGCTGTCGCTACGCCGTTCGGACGTTTAATTGTTGCGTATGAAAAGTATTTAATTTATTCAATTATTCTTTCTTTTACTTTCTCTTACATGATTTTGAAACGGGTATCGTCATACATTTTACGCTTTGTATAATAGCACCTTTGGCACTTGTTCAATCCTATATTACTTGCACAGTTTTTCTAAATGTAATTAATAATTATTCGTATTATTTTTAATATTTCAACATTATTCTTTTTGATGAATCATACTTAAATGAAGATTGATAATATTTTATATATTCTTTCTATAAAGATAAATGCAAATTTTCTAAAATCAGCAAAACTATTCGTGTAGATAAATAACTTATTTAAAATAAGAGATATGTATTCCATTTAATTTTTAGATAGTTAAATTAGCAAAGTTATTCTTTTCGTGTAGGTAAATAACGAGACCGCGAAATGAAGCGCAAAATATGCGACCGATATTTCTGAAATTTTATAATAATTTTATAATAATACCTATTGAAAAAAATAAATTATATTACCTTGTTTTAATAAACATAAGGAGAAATCATGATTTCGTTACTTTAAATCTTTCGAGCTGCCGATTTCTGTTTATTATACGTCTTTGAGGCGAAAAAGAATGGATAAATTACATTTAAATTGATGAGAAGTTCGATTCACGATCGATGCAAAATTTATTTTATGTATTTGATGCATCATCGAAAGAATGGTTTCTATCGTAAATTATGTCAAACTAGGCGCGCGCACGCGCACATCATAAATATATTAAAACTATAATTGCTTTTTCACTAAAAGAAAAGTCTTGGATATTTTGACCATAATTATAATGTGATTATAATTATGTGATTGTAATTATATAGCTATTACTGTTATAATATTGTAATAATAATTATTTTAGCTCTACTAAATATATATATATATAAGTATTAGTACCGAAAATTATTATAAATATAATAATTATTATCATCAAAAATTATTATATAAATTATAATTAAATTACGCGCGCGGTGATAAAAAATTCTAATAATCATAATCATTTTTATTATAATAATAACTACATTTCTAGTCAAAGAATGAATACTAAGTTTATTTTAACAAGAATACTTCAAACTTTTGCAAATGTAACAAGAAAATTAAACATTTTTGACAAAAAGATTTATAATTGAGTAAATAAGATCAATGGAAAGAAAAACTTCAATTCCTTATATATTGTTTGTTAAGAATACATAGCAATATACGAATGCGTTAGATTGAATAATGCAAGTAATAGCAAGGCTGAAAGCTGATATTGTACATTAATAATATTTCATATATATTTTCCAGGATCCCATGTCGTGTCGCATACAATTAACGTCGAGAATGTCGTGCAAAGTGTCACGTGACCGTCATATTTTAGTGATTAGTACGTGTGCGGTCGTAATTAATCGTAATTAATTCGCGAGTGACGTATGAGTGCAACGAAGGAATCTATGAGAAAAAGGAGGCTTAGGAGGCATCGGACAACGGCGAAACAACCACTGAGTAAATACAATTTATTAGTTATATCAACATGTTATTTATTAAATATATTATTTATTGAAATAATTTCTGTGTATTTGACGGAATTAAAAAAGAATTAAAATCACAGTAACGTGGCTTAAATTATAAACTATAAATAAAAAAGCAGTACAGCCACATGTAGGATGATGTGTTAGAAAGTCATACATTTAAAATATAATTGTTAAGACATAAAAACATTGCCGAAACGTGATTTTTATATCTTAACAATTATGTTTTAAATGTATGACTTTCGATACCAACATCCTGTTCTTTTATTTATTATTTAAAAAAGAATTCGAGATTAAAGATTAGAAGATTTAATGGAAGCTCTTATATTATTTAAAAGAATCTATCTAGAAGAAAAAGAAATCGAGCAATAATTATCTCTTTGAATATTAATTACTATGGACATCAGAATAATTTTTTGTGTTTACATTTTGCAGAAATGTAGTCACAGTTTCGCTGCTACGCATCGTGTCGGTGAGTGTTAGATCTTTTATTATAAAGTTCGAGATAATAGATTTGTGAATATCACAGATAGACATTACACCTCGCAGATCCATTGCCTTGAAATGGATGGGATAGATTAGCGCAATGTTTAACTCTGGACTACATATAATGTACGTTGATCCATTGTGCATACAAGAATGCACATTCACAAAGCTCGTACCAACATAGAATGGGATTTATCGCTATCGACGTATCATTAACTGGTACATTTGATTATTTACTGGTTTCATTATGAAAAGAAAGCAATTGTCGAGTCACAAATTGTTTGAAATTTATGGGAAATTTCAGTCATCTCGTATATATATAGAAAGTAAATGTAAAAATGTAAAAAAAAGGTTAATTTTAGCAAAAAAGAAAAGCTCGCATATAGATACACGGTCTCGCGACGCTATATATATTTACATACATATATACATATTGCATATACGTGTATATTAGTAGACTTGTCGAGATATTGCCGTGTCTCTTGATAGTTCTGAATTTGATAAGAGATAGTTATTCCTTACATTTTTTACTAGCGTTCTATATATGTTCTATATAGAATTCACAAAAAATGTTCAGAAAAAGTGCAGTTAGAAATACTATGTATGTGTGATAAATATTAACTTTAAAATTAAGTATAATTGATTAAATTTTTGAATTTATTATTAAATGATAAAAATAGACATAGAAGATAAATAATAAGTGGAAAAAATATAAGTAAAAAATAAAAGTAAAGTGCTGAAATTTGTGGAAAATAAGATTTTTTAATTAATTTTTTTCTTTTAGTGATATTCATAAGTCACAGATGATGAAGATTGGAATTAGAAATAATTAATTAAATATTGGGTTGTCCAGAAAGTTCGTGCCGACTAACCTATATAATTTAATAAATGTATACTAAAATTTAAATCTGCGTTTCAATTTTCTTTCAAAATCGGCACGAACTTTTCGGACAACCCAATATATTTATATGCAATAAAGATAAATGAATATTTCCTAAATAAAATTAAAAAAACACGCCTAATCTATGCATATATTCAAAGTTAAACATTGTGAAAATCGACATATACAGAGTGTTTAAATTTTTTTTTCTTAGTTTTATCATTTCTTTGTACGCTCTCGAAATTTGGATCATTCAAATTCGGGCCACTCTTATATAATAATCTTGTATAACAAGGAAACGGTATTATTAATGAAATACCGTGTCAAATATATTAATAAGTATCTGCGTAGATATTCTATTACAATTTTTTTTTCGTGAAAGTTCCTTGAACATGTAAATATGAGAAAATACTTTATAATATCGATAATAGAGGAAATGTGATACCAGCAACATCCAATTGAAAGTGTATATATCTCGATTTTGATCAAATTAGATTTATCTGATCTTCTACATATATAGCATGTTCATACGTTTGGTATCAGTTCATACTATAATTTCCGGGATAATTTCATATACATCAGACACAGTACATATCACACCACAGATGAGCAAACACGTAAATAAATTTATCTATTAAACATGGTATTTGAATCAAAATCTGCAGTAGTTTCGAAAGCAGCTGTAGATCGATTCGATTGACTTATTCGTGTCATTGTAATGTGATTAATTCGTTTTCCACGGAATAATAATGGCAAATATTGGCATTGTTAAGAGATAGAACTTTTTTTTTTATTGAACTTTATGAAAGGTAGCCGTATATATATATATATATATATATATATATATATATATGTATGTATGTATGATAGATGTAATGCATTGGTAATCCTAAATTTTTTAGTTTCTCTCCTCGTCAGAGCTCATTGATTTCTGCTCAAATATCGGCATTTTTCTGAAATTTTTCGGAATCGGTATCGAATAAATATCTTCGAGAGCGAATCACTCGAAGGAAAGAGCACTTGACCTCGATCACAGACAAATATTCGATGATGTAGAGAAATAAAATATCGTTGCATTTGCAGTGAGTATTTCATGGTATCAAGTAGAGGTTAGGGCTCAAGTACAGGAATATTAGTCATACAATATGTTAATCCGTATCTTTGGAGATAGCTCTATATATCTATCTGTAATAAAGATTTATACAATAGTTCAGAATTGGTAAAAAATACAGACGGTATTATGCGTAGCATATAATTAATTTGAAATGAATTTCAAGCCAATTTTATTTTGAATCGATAAAGAAAATGATCATTAATTTTTATATAGATAACTTTAAATTTAATATTCCGCAATATGTATATATATATATATATTATCGGTTAAAGAAAAGTTTCTTTGATTTGAACTTTGGATAGGAGTAGTTATCGGTGATATCGAGTAGTTGAGCAAAAGAGATTTCGTTCGGTCTTTCGAATATTTAATTAATTTGAAGGCGATACAACATTTGTTCTAGTTAAATTTTCTCAGCAAACCTTCACGACCTTTTCTTCTTCGAGATTCTTCTCCTAGCATCTAAATATTTTTCTCACCTATCTCTATTGATTTGATCTCTATTGATGTATCTCGCTTTTCATTGAAATGTCTAAGTTATGTCTAAATTTTGGGCTACAATTAGATATTTATACTTATACAATTATTATAAATGCAGTTAAATGTTTACTCTTTAAATCTAAATCAGTCACTGGATAGTCACTACAATTACCCATTGGTATATTTGGCACTAATAATCAGTGAAGTTCAATTAAAAAAGGAAGAATATTTGAGTATTAATAACTAAAATATTAATATTTGCATATTAATTTCAATCTTTCAATACCATATTCATTGAATTTAAACACTACAACAAGATTAGTTAGATCACATAATAAAGATTAGCTAAGTTAGGGATTTCACATTTAATTCATTGATTACTAGTGGCACTGATATCAGTATGATTATCCACTGATTCAGATTTAGAAAGTATATTAAAAATGCGAAGGATTTGAAGGAGTTCGACTCGCTATCTCAATACGAGAAATCTATAAAAGAAATCTATAAAAGAAAATTTAAACGTCGCTATTGTCTCGAGTCGCGAATATGTGCGAGTATATGTACGTATTCAAACATTTCGAGTTGTCTTGCATGTTCAGCTACGAGGATCGTGGGCGATATGCGTGTTGCAATGCATAAATTCTTTCTCTGATTCAAATAAATTATTTTTTAATCTAAGAAACTTTTCTCTGGATGAAGAAAACTAAATATTGTTGGGATAAAATCTATGTTAAATTAAATGAATAACATTTTATTGTTTTCTCTACAATTTAATTTTTATAAAAAGCTTCTCAACCTACAGCTTAATTAATTATTAACAGGGTTAATTATTATCAGTAGCTAATTTTATTCTAAAGTTTGAAAGTTTAGTCTAAAATTCAAAAAAGTCAGTTTCAGCTAATTCCACTAATTCTGGAATAATGTATAATTTTGTGTTAGTATCTCCAATGAGGAACGTATAAAATTGTTATATATTTTTATCTTGTTAAAATGTAGATTAAAGAAATTTAATAAACTAAGCTATTTATTACGTATGTTGATGTTTTTCAATTTCACATTTAAATATGTATTTCGCACGAGATTGACAAAAATCTCCTAATTTTATGTATTGACAATGAGGTGGACGCGCGGCGTGCATTATATGAATAGGGAAACAGAATTGTAAAATCTTCCGATAAAGAGTATTATATAAGGTGGCAAGGGATTGCAAAAGGGTTGGGCTTGACGAAATATAAATTCCACGGCACGTGATGCGAGTGTTGAACTTGTCGGTTACAGTTGCGCGCGCGGTGCTAAATAGTAAAGTAAACTGAAAAATCGGCGCACCCGTCTCGCCTCGTGTCAGTATACGTACATAAAATGATTGGATGTATTGATTAAATTGGTACTGAGATTTTTAGGGATTCTATATATCGATTCTATTTTTACCAAATTTTATACTAGAAATCAAATATTTAAATAAAAAGCTTTCCATTTTGACGGAAAAAAATAAACTTGGAACGATATACACGAACAAAATTTTTGCATTTCTTAATAAAAAAAATAGTGCAGACGCAAGAAGATATGAGAATTTTTTCTTTCTGACGTGTTTAAAACTCAATGGTATGAATAATACATGGAAATAAACTTTTTTTTTTTATACGGAAGAGAAGTCGATTATTCAACTCTCTCTGTACAATGTTCTCTGTTTTCGTAACTCTTGTGATGTTATAAGATCCACGAGGTCAATGTTATTTCCGATTGCGAATAACGACGAATTACATTTCCTACGTACAAACATATATAGGTTGCTTCTAAATTCATGGCCGCGAGCTGCAAATAACGATAATTCCAAGTTGCCGCGAGTCACAAAAAGAAATAAAGCGCGTAGTAATTCGATTTACGCGAGAGCTCTTGGGGGCTTTTTCTCTTTCCTCTCTTTTTTTTTCCCGCCGGATTTTATACCTTTTTCGATACGCTTGTGTTTTATAGAAGGGCATTATCGGCACCCACGCGGTCTATGTGCGTTTAACTGTGTCTGAGCAAATTTACATGTCGCACGTGCAAACGCAACTTACATTTTCGTGAATGCGAGTGCAAAGACGCGAGTTGTCTCTTTTACATAAATATGTAGTTTCTGATTAATGGAGATTGCTTGTAAAATTTTGTGTAAGATACACTTTTGTGTAAGATGCAGGATACAAATTTGATAAAATTTCCCGATTCTCAGATGACGCTCTTCATTAAACATTTGATATTTATTCTTCGTTATTATACCTACATTAAAAATTAAAAATTTTCTTTTTTTTATTAAAGTTTTTTAGTGCAAATATTGTCTGTTTCATTAGAATTATTGATTTCCTATATGAAAACTTATAATGACATGCGTGAAATTTTCATAATTAAACTTTCAAGAAAAAGAAGATTGTTTTTAATTGTTCAATATAAATAATTAAATACGGAATGTTTGAAACGTAGGAGTACCTTTTCAAGATTTACTTCGTGCAGTGTCCAGTCAGGCAGACTTCACAATGACGTATTTCCGATATTTCAGTCAGATGGTAGTATGAATAATTCATATAGAAGCTCCAAGTTTGATTGGAATATCGCGGAATGACGTCGAATACTTCGATTTATATTTGATCCCACTTGATTTTAGTCTAAATGGCGTAACAATGCTTTCTTTCTCGGTTTATCATATATTATAGTCTTAAAAAGTTAATTCATGAATGATTATTATCATCAGTGAATTAACATTATCGCTTGTATCCCTTATGAATAGTAGTTAAGTAAGACGAACAAAGTTGAAGTGAGATTCGGTTTACGCGAAAATGCAGATAATGAAAAATTCTTGCTGGAAAAGCTGGTTGAGTCTTTTATGTGAAATTTAAACTACGAATTTTTTGGATTAACAACGGATTTTATATTAAGCTGAGAGAACACGTATTCCCAAGGCTCGTAGAACAGTCTATCTCTTTTCGCTCGTCCTTTCTCCTTCTCTTCTCATTGTCTCATCTCTCCTCAGACTTTCTTCATTTTTGCTTTCTCTCTCTTTCGTCTTTGGAAATGTATTTAACGTCCCATGAAATTAAAATGTCGTCATCGTTAGAAGAATGAGAAATCGTTTCGCTCTTCTATGTAACATTTACTGTCATAAATTTACGTAATTCATTTTTACTAATTTTATGTATATATATATATATTTTTTTTTTTTATATTGATAACACTTTGAAGCATAATTTTTTGCATTATATTATTTAATTTCTTGCGAGCGTAAGTTTATTTTTTCGAACATTGACCATCAAATATTTTTATTGTATTTTGTTGTTATTACAAGGTTTCACAATCAGTCTTTTTTATCTTTATTTAAATGGTTAAATTTTTCAATTATCTTCTTTATCGGGAAAGATACTAAATTTAATCAAATTAGAATAATATACCTATCAGAAATGCTTTTTGTCGTATAAATATTGTTATCTATTTTGCATTTTTTATTTCTATCCAATCGTTGCAGAATCAATATCTACTTATTGGAGCGAGAGAGAAATAGAATACGATACTATTCAGTATTCATTTTATATTATCCATTTATTATTCAAACAAATTTATTGTATCAAACCAATTATATAGCTTAAAACTAATCCAGCTATTTTCTTGTTTAAGGATTCGATTAAACTAGCGCGGTTAACCGATTATAATTAGAAGTCGTGTACCTGTATTTAATTTGTTCCGTAAATTTGTCGAGTAAATAAACGTTTCGCCATATATCGTACTGAAAATACCACCCTCGATGATTAGAATTCACGGAGATTCGACACACCTCTCTTTCGGTGGTAACGCCGTGATTTCGCTGCCATCACTTTCGTCTCTTTGCTTTTCTTGCCCATTTGTTTCGCCGCTCTCAGGCTCAGCCAATCTTCACGCCTTCGCCGTGAGATACCGATCGACCCTGTCGTAACGATTCGCTGATAGTCTTTTTTTTCACACGTTTCGTCTTTGTGTGAATTGGCCGGCACAGAGCCATTTGGCTACGGAGCATGGATGAGCCAAATTTCGATTATCGTTATTAGCATGGATTTTGGTGGATTCATCGACCAACATTAAACGCCTCGGGCGTTGCAAATTTGATACGACCACCCAATTCTCAACGCTGAAATTTTGATCTCTTTATTTCTTTGTATTATTTAAAATCTCTTCATTTATTTTCTTCCTATTTATTAGCGATTTTTAGTCTGTTTCAATGTAACTATACGTTAACGTATTTCTTTTGATATATATATTTTTATTATGTAATTGAAATATTTGAATAACAATAAATGATATTAGACAGTATTTGAATACAATTAATAGTAAGTAACGAGAAAGCTTTATTAGTTTCAGCTGGATTTTAGTATTTAAATAATAATATATCGGTGTGAATTGACATACTATATTATGTATATTATGTATATGTATATTTTGTGTGTGTGTGTGTGTAAATTTCATGTCGAAATAAAATATTTAATAAAATATTAGTTTGCGGTAGCTACATACAAGTTTAGAAAGCAATATTTTTGAGATCGCTTTTAATTACATCTCGATCAATTTGGTAAATTTGATGAAAAAGCATTAAAGTTTCATTAAATGTCAAAGCGAATATTTTTACCGTATTTGATAAAAATAAATATCTCATTTTCATCAAATTTATTAAATTAATCGAGATGTAATTATAATTAATTTCATTATTTTTTAAATTATGATAGAAATATGTAATTGATAAAGAACCCAAATATGATTTTCTATTCCTGTAAAAATTAACTAATCAAATATTTTTCTGAGATATTCTTTTTTATTCATAAAAAGAAAGTAAAAAGCATTCTACATTTGAGTAAAACTCATGATTCTTTGACTGTTTTCCTATGCCAGCGAATTAGGAGCAACTTATTTTATGCTGCGCGCAGGAACATCACTCAGAAGTCGCAATATTCCTGGAAGAAATTTGATTTATATCTGTGCTGTTGTTTCGCTTTCCGGGCAATTCCCGTTGAACGTGTGCCGTGAGTGTATTTGTACTCTCATATCACCAAAAATTCTCTGAAACTTGGATGAGATCGCGGGAATACACTGCCATTTCTTCTCACTACGCGTGCCATTTCTTCTCTGTTTTGCGGTTAATATTTAGATAAAAATATCAGCTTCATCCTTTCTTAGGTTGCTTGCCGGGATGAGCAAGGAAAACTCATAACTTGCTAAGGTCGAGAAGCGATATTAACCACAAGATTTGTGTCGTGATAAAAGACGCGCCGAACTAGGATCAAGATAAATGTGCTTATCATCGAAGAAATTGGTCTTCTTATCGACAAGCAATTCCTTTTCTTCGCGAATTTAATATCTTGCTGTGTTTTTGTAATTCTCATGTTCAAATGGTTTTGTCATTCGAGGAAAACGAATTAAAGTCAAATAAAAAGTAATAATAATTAAATGATTTATTACAATATAATAATGTTACAAAGAGAAAAAAAATTATACGAACACTTTTTTTAATCATCAACTTGAAGACTTGCGATAAAAGAATAAAATCCATTATCGAAATCTAATCTTAAAATGAATTTTTTTATTATTTTAATAAATTGAGATAATAAAAAATCATTTTAAATCAATTACTTCAATCATAATTTGAAAAATAATGAAAATAATTACAATCAAATCTCCATTAAATCTCGATCAATTTGTTAAATTTTATAAAAGTAAGACAGACTTGGGTTTTTATTATAGAAATTTTTATGAGATATGTTCGTCAACTTTTATTTCTTTTATGTCATATAAAC
>Ga0157363_1007197_pt1 | contig 10527 bp, 16 predicted proteins | sample AttsexASBM1_FD_111477 | JGI IMG/M metagenome (GOLD analysis project Ga0157363, IMG submission 111477) | Fungus gardens microbial communities from leaf cutter ant in Ribeirão Preto, State of São Paulo, Brazil - Atta sexdens ASBM1 | ecosystem: Host-associated > Fungi > Mycelium > Unclassified ...
ATTTTAGAAGATAACTAATTATGTCACTATATTGATATGCTTGTATCTCTATGAATACTGATCTCCATATAATATATAATAGCCAATAAAACTTGTAGTTACTGATGGTCTAATATCTCAGTAATTTGTTGTCACTTTTTTATATTCTATATATATGTGAATAGCTCTCATTTGGGATCTTCTAGTGCAACTTCATTTGTGAAAATCAGTCCACTAGTTGTAAAGATACAAGTTGAATGAAGTTTGTAACACAAAATTTATTGTTATCTCTATCTTTCTCTTTTTCCTAATACCTGCTCCTATCCATAGTTCTCTCTTATATTTTATCATAAATTGTGAGATTTTAGTTGTTGTATGGACTTCACTGTTGGCTATAAACTCTACTATAACAAGCCATTCAGGCCAGTTTCTTTGCTCATAATTCACAAAGGCCAGAAATACTGTTCCAACTCCTAGTTTATACACTCTATTTGCCTATCTGTCTGAAAATGAAATACTGTTATTAATTTTGTTTGAATGTCTAGTATTTGGTTCAACTCCCTGGTCAAATTTACTATAAACTAGGGGCCTCTATCAGATAGCATACCTTCTGGTAGTCTATGTAGTTTCTACACATTGTTTTTGAAAAGTCTAGTTTTCTCTGTTGTTACTACAAAGTATGTTATCTTTGACAATATATCACATACTATAAGAATTACATTTTTTCTTACTACTAGTGGCAACTTAATAATGAAGTCAACTGTTGAATGTGTCTATAGCTTCTCTAGAACCTTGTTTATCATCAGTTTTCCTGCTTTTGGCATAATTTATAACTATATATCTCCTCACATTACTTATTACTCCTAGCTACCAATAGTTTCTGGTTACTAATTCTGTTATCTTTCACTTTCCTCTATGCATAGTCACTGGTATATCATAATGTAACTATATAACTTCTAAACTTAAAGTCTCATCCTTAAGAACATAAAATTTTCTTTTCCTCAAGACTGTTTCACCATCTATTTTCCACTCTCTTCTTAACATCTTAATACCTAATTTCTTCATCTTCTTAACTACTTCAACTACTTCTTTATATTTTTCTTTGTTTTTATCTTTTCAAATATCTCTACTTTTAGTATTTCTACTACTACTTTTACTAAACTACATATTTATTCTTTCTTTATTAGTTTCTTATTTTTGTTATCATTTTCTATTCCTACTTTCCAGTTTGGTCTTCTACTAAGCCTATCTGTCTTTCTTATTTTTATCTCTAATATATGCTTTAAGGTAAAGTCAAACTTAGATAGGTAAAATGCCTATCTTACTTGTTGTTGATTTAAATTTGTATCTTCATAAAGTATTCTAAGTTTTTATGGTCAATAGAAACCTCAAACTGGAATTTTATGCCCTCCAATAGATGTTTCCAATTTTCCAAGCCTCTTATTATAGCTAACATCTCTTTATCATATATTTCATAGTTGCATTCTATCTTATTCAATAACTTGTAGAGATAGGCTATTAGTCTTTACCTTCTATCTAGGCTGGCTATTTTATAACTGCTTTTTTTTTTCTTCATCTATTTTGATCTTATTTTGCCCAATTACTACTCCTATAAATTCTACTTCCTTGACCTTCTATTTATACTTCTTTAGTTTCACATATAAGCTGTTTTCCTCCAACCTCTTCATCACTTCTTCTACTACTTCATCATGCTTCTCCTCTTTCTTTGTTCTTACTATTATGTCATTAATAAAGCTAGCCACTTTTTTAGTGTTGATCAGATCCCTCAGAATTTTATTCATCATAACTTGAAAAGTGGCTAGTAAGTTTTTTAACCTAAAGAACATTACCATTGGTTCAAATAATCTTTCTAGTATTATGGATGCAATCTTCCACTTATCCACTCTCTTTATCTATACATTATTATAACCATATCATAGATTTAGCTTTATAAATACTTTCTTAGTACATATGTTTTCTACAATATCCAATATCAAAGATAAAGAGTAATTATTTTTATAATCTATTTGTAAGAGGACTAGCTCTTCCAAGACTTTTCTCTTTTACATTTTTTGGCTGATCTGTGCTCTATGATCCTTTCTTATATCTATACTCATATGCTTATCCAATTTCCCATATTCCAAATCTCTTCAAGCTGCATACCAATACTTCTAACTATTTGTATATATCATTAAACTTACTTTTATGCACTCTCTTGCTCTTCCACAACATTCTGTGGTCTTCCAAAGTCTTTTAGTATCATCTACATATCTGCATATCTGCTTTCCCATACTCCAGAAGTACCTGCTAAGTACTCTATCTCTCCTCTATTTCAGTTTTTCTATTCTAAGCTGTTCCTGATTACTTAAGTATTATTATTTTGCTTATGTAATCGGAATTCTAACACATTAGAATAGACCTCTTTTACTGACTTGTTATTTCCTTCTCCAAATTTCTTCTTTAATTCTGCCAAGAAATGTCTAGCTGATTCAAACTCAATCTCTTTTACTTTTATTTCTTCCAACAAGCTCTCTTTCAATATATCTGCTAATGTATAACTTATAGACTATCACAAAACTCTATTACTTATTCTGCTTTGCCACTAAATAAAAGTAGTCTTGCTACTTTTCCTACTTTTATAGATCTTAGTTTAGAAGCTACTACTCCTTTAGCTGTGAATATTGCTAACTGCTTCCTCAGTATTACCATCTGCTCCATTTGTTATATAGCTAGAAGTATCAGAGTTGAAGACGGTAAATTTTATTTATTTTTATTTTTATCTTATTTTGTAATTTTGAACATAAGATTAGAAATTAGTATGATATTATATGTAACTATCACAAATTCATCACATGTTATATAGAAGAACATAGAAAGTTCCAGATTAATGATATTATACTACATATCTTTTAGAATAGGCTAAGTTTAGTATAACATAGATTATTAGCCAATTGTATATAAGATAGATATTTTGTACTTGGAACTCCATCAAGTTCTCTTATATTAATTCTAATACAAAGTTCTTCTTTTGACTTCACTTTATAAGTCTTAAGTCATAATAAGAAGCCATAATGACTCTGTTTAGTCAATAGATGCTTGTTAACTCATGGTGTAAGATAGTAGTAGTATACTTGGTAGTGATAGAGAAGAAGAAGGTAGTAGTATTGACAGGTTGAAAAAGGAAGCTAGTTTCAAAAAGGAGCTATATTTACTTTCAGTCTTATATTCTAAAGTTAACAAAATCTTGATAAATATTAGTAGGCTTTCTATTTGTTCCACCTGACATCATCTACTAACTACCTATTACAGCCTTAAGCTAGAGCTTAGGTTGTACTTAGGCAAAGACTTGAGAGAAGTTAAGAGCGTAAGGATACAGGAAAGTATCTACACTATATATACTGATATATAGTGAGGAAACAATATGCTATACATAAAGCATATGAGTCAGATAAAATGAGGAGACCATAAGAATAAAGCAAGATTGTAACACCTACTATATGAGGTGCTGACTGAGACCACTATGGTGCAGCCAATTGTGTTGTCATACCCTTTGCTCTTCTCCATGATGTATCCTTGAGGTATCAATTGTAACAATACCCCATTTCAGTATTTATGTCCTCATGAATTAGATCAAGACCTCTGATTCTCCTACTACATGTGTAGCCACTATTTTCTTGCTAGGGCCAATGATGATTTGCTCACTGTTATTGATTGCTATAAAGTATAGTTCATACAGTGGATCTTCTTGAAACATGGAGATTTGATACCTATTTCTTGCTATTTCTGTATTATGCTTCTAGTCTATTAGCACCATTGCAACTTCTTTCCAAAATGCAAGGTCTTGTTTGCCTCTGGACTTGAGAGACTGATAGTGTGGTGGTAGTTTGAATAGTCTTGTTTGTGTTGGAATTCACACAAACTTCATATACTTGAGGAGGTTTTTGACTTCATTCATTATAAAACTTGTCTGCAATGATGAGGATGTTGTTGTGGAAACCTCATATGGTCTGACCAGTATTACTTCTTTGTCTTCAACCTTTCCTTCTTCTTTCTTCATTTCTTTATCCATATATAACTCTTAAATCTCCCAAATATTATCATTCATGTATCTGTTGCCTCTTTTCTTGTAATAATCAAATTTATTGGCTAATATTCTCTAGATCTAAAACACTCATTTGTCCATATTGCTTTGAACCAGATATTGAAGGTCTTCTAATATTTGCACAATATTCATAGCATTTATTGTTCTGTTATTGATGCTTGCCATTAGAACCGATTCTTCTATCTCTGTTATCATCATATTAGCTTCCTCTGCCATCCTCTTGATTTCTTTCACCATTCTCTGCACATCAATCATCATTTCTATCCCCTTCAATATCTTGTGGTATAGCCTCATCCAGTCTTCTCTTTTCTTCTTCATAACTTGAGCCTAGTCCATGTTGTTTAATTTCCTGGAGATATATGGGTTTGGGAAAGCAGATGCCATAGCATAGTTGTTGTTGTTAGAGATTTGAGAAGACATTTGCTTGTATGAGTGCTTTAAGAGTTTGAGTGATTTCTTTAAGCTGTCAAAATGGGATTTTACCTCCCCTCTTTATAGATTTTAACTTGAACACCTTGCCAAATAGTCTTCTATCACTTTTTTTGCATATGGCAACCCTGTTTCTGCTATTCATTGGTTATATTCATTTCCATAGCCCTTCCAATGTACCAGGTATTGTGTTCCTCTTCTACATTTCCTATGCTTCCTGACTTCTTTCACCTCATATTCTTTTTCTTGATTAATAATTATTGGTGGAGATGTTGGATCCTTGTGTTGTTCTTTGAACTTTGGCTTTACACATCATGTTAGAAGGTTCTTATTGAAAACATTATGAATTGCCCATCCTTCTGGAAGTTCCAGTTGAAATACTCCTGAACCAATGTTTTTTAAGATTTTAAAAAATCTGTATCTTTTATTGTCCAACTTCTTTGAGGGTTGATTTGATTGGATATTCTTGTTTTCCAACCACACATTGTCGCTAACCTTTAGTTCTTGAGAGTTTCTTCTTTTCTTATTGAATTGCCTCTTCATACTTTTCTACACTTCCTCCATTGCCTTTGTCACCTGTTCCCAACTTTTCTGTATTCTGATCAGGAATTCTTCCACTTGTGGAATCTCCATTTGAACCATAAGGTCCCCTTTCCAAGGATGTCTTCTGAAGTTTAGCTCAAAGGGTGTTCTTTCTGTAGCTGCATGTTTCTTGTTGTTGTATTGAAACTCTACTGCAGCTAGCCAATCCATCCAGTTGTCTTGTTGGTAGTTCATGTAATGTTGTAAGAACGTTCCTATCTCTTGGTTTATTCTTTCCATTTGACCATATGTTTGAGAATAGTAGGCCATCAATAGTTGTCTCTTTGTCTCTAGCACTTTTGTGAAATCTTTCATAAACTTTGATGCAAATTGTGGTCCTTGATCACTGAAAATCTTCCTAAGTACTCCATGTAATTTCCATATGTTGTTCCTATAGATTTTTGCGATTCCTTCTGATGAGATATTTGTCATTGTTGCCTTTAGCCAAATTATTTTTGTGAATCAGTCTATGATGACCACTATAGCATTCAATCCATTTGATCTGGGTAGGGGTCCAATGATATCTATGCTGATCTCTTGCTATAGTTCTTGGGGAATTTCCAGTGGATGTAATTCTCCTGTCTTTCTCTGGTGTGTTATGAATCAAAGCCCTTAGGGTTGGACAGTAAAGTAACCTTGTATAGGGTTTACATAAGAGAACTCAATAGAGAACTCTGTACAGGATAGTCTACCTTTATATACTAAATGCTTATGTCTGTACTAACTATTTCTACCCTCCTCTAAATGACTATAAGTTAGCTATGAGGTCTGCATGTAGTATAACATTGTCTTTCTAGAACTTTTTCTATATTAGGTGACCCATGTCATCACTAACCCTAACCCCAGGTGCTAAAAATAGAAAAATGAGAAATAAACTGGAAAGAAAGTAGGAAAAGGAAAAGAAATGAAAAGAAACTAAGTCTACTTTCTTTGATCCTGACATGGTATTGCACTTTGTTTTACTAGTATTTAAAGTATTTCTGTATGTATTTCTTGACATCTTCCTTTAGTCCTGGCCACCAGTAAGTCCTCTTGAGTAATTCTAGCATCCTGTGTTGTCCTGAATATCTCACATCTACTGAGTTGTGATTTTCTTTTAGAATTTCCTCTCTAATTTTCTTATTGTTTGGAATATAGATTCTTCCTTCCATGTAAACCACTCCATCTTCTTCCCATGTCAATCTGTCTTGTTTTTCCAATGCTTGGACTACTTCCTTTTCTCTAGTATTATTTCTTTGAATTTCCTTGATCATGTCACATTCTTCTGCTTTCGTCTTTCTTCCTATTATGGTGATCTTGGCTGTTATTTTTCTTGACCATAGTTCTTCCTTTAGGAGTTGGACATCCTTGTTGTCCTCTTTCATATTTACTTGATCCTTTCTTAACAGAATATCTGCCTTGGTATTCATTTTCCCTGGAATATGTTATAGTGTGAAGTTATAGTCTTACAACTTCAAATACCATCTTGCTTGTCTCCCATTTAGCTTGTGAGGTTCCTGAAAATATTTCAGGTTTTCATGGTCCATCCAGATTTTGAATGTTTTTATTGTGTCCAGTAAGTACTGTCTCTACTTGGCTAGAGTCTCTACTATTGCTAGTAGCTTCTTGTTGTAGATTCTGTAGTTTCTTTCTACTGGTTACATTGTTCTTGATAAAAATGCTATTGGTTTCCATTTCCTATCTTGTTTTTGGGATAGTACTCCTCCTATAGCATGTTCTGAAGCATCTGTTTCCTCTTGTTTTTTAGTTTGTTTAATGACTTTGCTGTATGGCTGAAGTTTTGGATAAATCATCAATGGAAGTTTGTGAATCCGAGAAAGCTTTCTACATCCTTGACTTTTGTCAGAGTTTTCCATTCCTTTACTGCTTTTATCTTCTCTTATTCTATCTTGATCTGTCTTTTTCCTACTATGACTCCTAAGATAGGGATTTCTTCCATGTTGAAGTCATATTTTGACCTCTTGAAATACAGATTATGTTTCTCTGCTATCTTCAAAAACCTGATTGTTCTTTCTTCTAGTTCTTCCATAGTTTTAGCTGGTATTACAAAATTGTCTATGTAGTTTGCCAGTACTCCTTCATGAAGTAGCTCTTGGAAAATACTGTTCATCATTCTCTGGAATGTTCCCAGTGAATTACATAACCCAAAGTACATGACTTGTGGTTCGAATAACCCTTTGTTGGTTAGGAATGTGGCTTTCCATTTATCTCCTTCCTTGATTTGAACATTGTTATACCCCCAGATTAAATCCAATTTATTAAAGTACTTTACCTCCTTGAGTTTGTTGATTACCTCTCTGATTAGAGGTAATAGTGTTTTGTCTTTTATTGTGACCTGATTGAGTTTTTATAGCCTTGAACCAGCTATAATGAACTGTCTTTCTTTGGAATATAAGAACATGGCACTGCATATCTTGATTTTGATTCCACTATTAAGCCTGCTTTGAGTTGCTTGTCCAACCATTAATTCAAAGCTTCTTCTTTCTTTAGTGTCATCACATAGGCCTTGGCATTTAATTCTTTTGGAGCTTCTTCCATAAGGTTTATTTCGTGATCCTATTCACATCTTTCTGGTAGTTTTTCAAATTTCTTCTTGTTGAACAAATGCATGAAGGGTTGAATATAGTCTGGTAAGTCCTCTGGGTTTGTCTTGTCTGGTTCTTTGCCAATTTCTCCATTGTCCTGTTCCTTGGTATCTGTATTTTCTATGGCCTTGGTTCTCCTAGTCTTGAATCATATGTCTTTGTGTTTCATCATACAACTTTCCAGACATCTTGTAAATTTGATAGTGCCGTTCTTCCAATTGACCTCTGGGTTGTGTTTGACTAGCCAGTCATGACCCAAGAACATGTCTGTTCTGTTTAAGTCCATTACTGCTGCTTCCAGTGTTTCTTTATGCCCATTGATTTTGATTTCCAAAGGTGCTACCTTGGTTACTTCTCTGTTCTTCATTCCATCTACATTAAACACTTCAAATGAGAAGTCTATCGGTTTTGTTTGAATTCTTCTGTCCTTGACCAATTTTTCATTGATTCTTGTGTGTGTGTACCCAGAATCCACCAGAGCCTTGACTTTCAACTTTTTTTTATTCTTTGTCTTCATATCTGCTTGCATGTTTACTTCCCATTTTCCCTCACTGTTTCAGCAATTTGGAATAATGTATTTATTCTGGAACTTTACATAGGAGATCTCTTATACCATGCCTACTCAAGATCTTTGCCAAAACCCTCCTCGTTCTTCTCATCTTCATCATCTGATCCTTTCTGGACCTTCCTCTTCTTCATCGTCTGCTTCCCTTTGCAATCTCTGGTGATATGTCCTGCTTTGTCACATTTGAAGCATGTTCTGGTCTCTTGTTCTTTCTTCTTTGCTCAGCATTCCTTTGCCATATATCCATATTTGTTGCAGTTGAAGCACTTTGGTTTCCCATCTTTGAAGTTCTTGTTGGACCTTTCAATGCCCATTAGCTGTCCTCATCCACTGTATGTTACTCCAGTGCTTGTCTTGTAGTTATGATATCTCTCTATAGATTTGTATTCTTGTCTGACTGATATTATTGCCACCTTCCACTTTTTGAGTGACTCTAGCATGGCTATTAGCAGGTATCCTAGTATCATCTTGATAATATCTTGTCATATGTTCTTCTTCAATAAAAAGATGATATATAGCTCATCTGTATCTGCCTTCATGGCCAATGTGTCGAATTCGATTATGAAATCTGCCATATTCTTCTTTCTTTGCTTAAAGGTTTCTATCTTCTATTTGGCATCTGCTGCATTTGTCTTATCACTGAACATAGTCTTGATTTCCTAGACAAACTCTTCCCAATCCTGGGTTCTGGTTTCTTCATCTAGCTCATTGAGCTTTCTCTATGTATAAATGTCTGCTACACCTCCTCTAAGACGAGCTAGGATTGCCATGATCCTGTCGCTGGTCTCCATAACCCTGTTACTTTTGAGGAATGTTATGGGATGCTTTGGACATAAACAATTTTTATTTTCTTTTTCTTTTATTTTCTGACTTTATAGGGATTTTGTTTTCTTTTTCTTTTTCTTTTCTTTTGGATAATGAAGAGGCACATGACACTACAGTCACATGACATGTCACAATGTGATGTCATAGGCCTAAAAGGTGGTAAAAGGATCTAAAAGATAACATCAGAACACATGTATACAATATGGCGATCTTGAGACAAACATGAGGAAGGAGCATAGACATAAGGGCAGGGTTAATTATTAGTAGCATGGACCATGAGGACTTTATATATAGGACTCTAATTAAGTAGAGACTCCTTGTTGAGTTCTCTTGTGAAATTCCCACTTGATATTCACTCTAAGAGATTTACCACTTGTATAATCATTTGTCTTTGTGATAAGTGGTTACCACAATAGTAGAACTTGACAATCTTAGAGTGTTATGAACTAAAGCTCTTAGAGTTTAAGCAATAGAACAACTCTTGTATTGAGTAACACAAGAGAACTTGATAGAGTTCCTAGTCCAAAGTAGTCTACCTTATATACTACTACTCATGGTCCATGCTTACTACTGTGCACCCTACCCTAATGACCATGTATATGACATGAGGCCAACATGTGTTGTCCATACTGTATAATGTCACTTTATTCCAGAACCTTCTACTCCATTCTCCTTAGTCCTGTGATTAGTCTTGTGACTTGGCCATCAACTTGTGACTGATGTGACAGCATGACTGATAACCCCTAACCCGAGTTGTTCTAAAGATAGAAAATAAACAAAAAAGAAAAAAGAAAAATAAAATAAAGTGAAAAAAGGAAATAAAAATGAAGTCCACCATCAATGATCTTGACATAGAAGACTTTGCGTTATGTGAACTCCTCACCACTCACTCTTACTCATCCTCGACTGTGAGCAGTGAGCTCAACATCAAGAAGAAATATAAGCCAGACCCTAGATGTAAAGAAGTATACTAGTCAGACAGGCAAAGCTTGACTGTTATAGTACAAGAGTATGGACAGACTTTGGCTAGGGTTAAGGTTAGCCAGACAAAGATAGTTAGTATTATTATTAGTCTACAATGGATGGAGAGCATATGACCTAGAAGTCATATGACAGAGTCTAGAATGGTCTGGAAGGACTAACGGTCTAGAAGAATCAAGAGGAGTCTAGATAGGAGTTAGGATTAGGAGTGATGTCAAGAGACATGAGTTTCTCATGGTGTACACATGGTGTGCACATGTACAGTAGAGATTAAGAGTATAACATCAGGACACATGTAGGAAGCATGGTAGCCTTAAGGAAAACACATGTGGATGAGTAATAGGACATGAGGACGATGCATGGACATAAGGGTAGGTAATTATTGTTGTAGCACAGACTACAATGTATTTATATAAATAGAGGAGCAATGCAGTAAGGGCTCCTTGTCAAGTTCTCTTGTAATCCCCACTACTAGATAG
>Ga0157363_1007198_pt1 | contig 10526 bp, 3 predicted proteins | sample AttsexASBM1_FD_111477 | JGI IMG/M metagenome (GOLD analysis project Ga0157363, IMG submission 111477) | Fungus gardens microbial communities from leaf cutter ant in Ribeirão Preto, State of São Paulo, Brazil - Atta sexdens ASBM1 | ecosystem: Host-associated > Fungi > Mycelium > Unclassified ...
GAGACTATTTGCGCGTGCTTTGGCCGGCACTAGGTTTGACCTCTCGTTAATCACCAAAGGACCCGAAGCACGAAGGCGAGTCGGACAAGCTGTGTAGTTGACCGCAATGGCTGACCGTTGGCCTGGTGGACAAACCCTTAAGGTTACCAAGATACAGAATACTACGATCTGATAGGGCATTTTAGGAAATCCTTGCAATAGAAAGCTTCATTTATTTTTCCGTCGTGAAATTTACCCCGTAATTACGAATCTCGGCAAAAAAATAACGTCCTTCACGTGTAATCTTCAAAATTGCTAGAATGCATCCGCATTAATCAAACTTATGGGATGAGTCAATATTTGGACTGTAAGCGATACGTTTGCCACTGAAAGCGATACGTGCAGTGATTTCACGCAGGTTGAGGCATCGCCCCGAGCAATTCTCGTTGGCTTGTACACGACGCCTAATCGCTGTATTAGCTGGCTTTGTGGTTTAAGCTATGCTATTGCCGAATTAGGGGTGATTCGCTTCGAAACACACCCTCTCGCGTTTGTGCCATCTAGGTGAACATAACGCGTGTTTGTATTTGCAACATTAGCCTTGCTAAGTTGTCCACAATATTTCGAATACTTTACAAAGTTATCACCTGTGAATATGTCTTGAATTTTCTCAGCATGTCTATATATAGAAAGACCTGTCTATATTTAATAGTAGTCCTTATAATATGGGGTATATTTATAATGCAGAGTTGATTATTGTGGTATCAGATTTGGAACCAAATTGTAATTATAGATCAGAAGCATTGATGCAAATTTGATTAAAACTTCCTCTAAGTAGTTATATATCTTTCTTGTCTTATAATTTAGATTTAGACAATTTTGAGCATGAAAAAATAATAAGATATTACTGTAAAAGTCGACATTAAGTTAAGCAAAAATTCAATACTAGTAATAAATAGTTAGCTTTATTTACGCATTTTACAGAAATGTTAGAATTACGCGAACTATTTTGACGAAACTTGACGATGTATGGTTTTCGGCAGATTTACATGGCTTGTTATACATTGGACCGCTGTAGCTTCTTGGCGTATATCGTTTGTTGGTTTTGTGGTGTACCATAACGCTGCCTTCCTCGTAACCTCTTTCCCTTCTCTTGGGAAAAGCGAGCTTTTGGCAACATCGTTCACTAAAGGGCTCCTTCCGCCTTCATATTATAGACACGAATAAAATCTGATCATGAGATTTACGAGAATCGTGAATTTCTATAAATCCACAGTGTCTAGCAAAGAGAAAGAAACAACCATTTAGTTTAAAAATGTTTATGGAACATTTGTATTATCATGTCTAATAATATTTTTATTGATAAAACTTTACATTTATATTGGATTTCTTTATTTTGCAGTGATTTTATTTTTATCTAATAATATTGTGAGAGCAATCAGCTTGAATTGAATTCAAATTAAAAATAAATTTTTATTCTGCGTTAAAATAATGAAATTGAAAATTTTAAAGTTCTGAAACTATTATTTTAAAAAGATGTCACACATTATACTTCTTTCTTTATTTTAATTCAAGTTGGTCTTTGATTTCGTCAGTGTTTGCATCAACACCCTGAAATTATTGCTTGATTACGTTGGATAAAAAGCCCAACAGTCCCCTTCGATGCAGCTTTTGACCTCGGCGTGAGTTCGACCGCAGGATTCACGCAGGAGAACGAGACAGATGAAGACGGGGAAGAGGTGCAAGAGAGAACAAGCGGAAGCACACCGCGGGGGATAAACAGAGGTGACGTAATTACCGAGATTAATGCGGCCTTGAGCTTTCGGTGGCAACCGAAGCTCCCAGTGCTTGCTTTTATCTCACAAGCTATCATCCGGTCCCGCTTCTCCTTCTCCAATCTCTCTTGCCCCCTTCGCCGCCGGAAAGTAATTTGAGGATGAGAGGGAACGGTTTTAAATTTTACTTATCCGTAGGACTTAGATTTACTTGCGTCGCTGACGCCGCGGGCGGCCAACTCTGTTTTTGCAGGCAATGTCTGTCACAATGCTTTTGCATGATACATACGCCAGATTAAAAAAAAAATGTTTTGATCAATCAATTGTGATCTAAAAAGATAGAAATAATATTGTCGTGTACTTATTCATAGTTAATTCTAAAAGAATATGATATATCTATAATAAGAGACATCTATACGCTATAACTTAAGTTAAACTTATTTGTTGAATTATTGTTGGTTTTGTATGATACGATAGATGTAATGAAGCAACAATACAGATTTGCAAGTTTTCACGAGAATCTTTTCTTCTGGACAATAACTAAGAAGAAGAATTTTCGCTGACACCCGGCATAGCTTTTTGCAGCAATTCTCTCTGGGCGTCGTGAGATTTTCCGTAGACGACACCCGTAGTGGCGGTCGGGTGCCGAGATTTCTCCGTCTCTCTTCGTAGGCAATCTGAGATGAAAGAGAAAGCAAGAGAGAGATAGGGAGAGAGTGAGGAAGAAGAGAAGTCTTCCTTTCACCAAAAACACCGGGTGCGGCTGCTCTTCCTCCCGCACTTCATAGAAGAGAGCCACTATTCACGTCGCCTCACTGGCACCCCTTTCTTTCCAACCCTCACTACCTCTCGTCGTCGTAGTTCGCGTTGTCGTCGTCGTCGTCGTACGCTGGGGTACGCCGTTGCCTGCTCGAGACAATGATATCACAGGAAAAGAGGAGAACGTCTCGGCCCGCTTTACAACTCCCGGCGGGGCTAACGTTACCGGGGCGAAATTAATATCATAAATAATATCGTAAAAAAAATACAGCCCGCAGCGCCCACCACCGTCACACCGGCGTTACCGCGAAACCGTTTCTCTCGCGTCTTGATAAAGGAAACGAGAAGAGCGGTTAAAAGAGAGAAAGAGAGGGAGAGAGAGAGAGAGAGAGAGAGAGAGGACAAGAAAAAGGATGATGAGAGAGGAAGAAAGAAGGGAACACGAGAAGGAGTCTCCTTCTTAGGGGAAGTCGAAGTGCCAGTAAGATCTCGGATTAAGCCGCGCAACGTACCAAGCGCTTTCCCAGAGCACATAATCTTGAAATGCGACAGCTTTATTTCGAGAGAATTTGAATTCATTTTTATGCTACTTTTAGTCGTGGGATACAACGTGTCTAGAAAAGAAAACATCTTTTGTCATTGTATTGTTATTAAAACTAAGTAATCTGTTAAATATCAATCTCGAGGTATTGAGTAGTATAAAACAAAGGAGTTGTTTATTTTTTGATTCTAAGAAAATTAATAAACAAAAATATAGTTAAATATGTATACAATGCTTCAATATATAATTATATTGCTTACAGAATTTATCAACATCAACAGGTAAAAAATACGTCTTTTTATTTAAAAAAATACTGAGTGCTCAGACCACCCATATACCATTTTTATCTCAAAAGCGAAATATTTTTGAGAAGAACGATTTTTTTTTGAGAAATTTTAGACAAAAGTTGTAAGGTTTAAAAAGATCTATTCACTGATCATACATTCGTTTGACCTTGGGTGACATCGTCAAGGTCAAATTAAGGTCAAATCAATATTTTTAAATGGAATCCTATTTTTGATGCCAGAATTTAATAACTGGTGTCAAGTGCTTTTCAAAACACTGTAATAAAGTTCATTTTCATTAAGTACTTTTCGAGTTACAAGGCTTGAAACTTGTAGAACCGTCATTATTACGCAAAGTGTCCAACCTATAGTTAAAACCTCTTGAATGTTGTTCAGGATCATGTTCCGGATAACATTTATCAAGATCAAGGCCATTGGAGAAGTTGGTACCTCTTATTTTCATTTTTATATAAAAATAAATTTTTAATGCAAAAATGAAAATAAGAAGAATAATCTCCAAGATCAAACGGATGTGATCAGTGATTAATAGAATTTTTTAAACCCTACAATTTTTGCCTGAAGCACTTTTCTCAAAAATATTTTGCTTTCAAAACAAAAGGGGTGGTCCTAAACATCTGGTATTAAATTCAATATTTTTCGCAAAAAATTAAATCGCATTAAATCATTTATAGTGCTTATGATATTTAGATTAATATCAAATTATTAAGATTCTTATTAGTATCGAATAATTAAATTTATCAATTTAACATGTGGTTATATACTCTAGTTCATGATTATGTATTTCAAAACTGAAAAAGATCTCCGCGGATTGATAGAATAGATTGTAGAATTGGATATGTATATAAATTCACTCTGTGAAATATTTAAGAACTAAAATTCGCTTGACCGAAAATATATCAATTTTTTAAATTGATTTAAAAAAATATTAAAGTCGTGTTTTGATAATTGCTTTATTAAATCATTGTTTTTTTCCATAAATTATTTAATTATGATATATAATTATCAAGCGCTACTACATCCGTTGTATCAATTTCACGCCTTATAACTCTCGATCGTGCATATTATGCATCGTTTGCTACGCATAGCATTAGGATTCGCCTTCCTCTGCTTCTCTCATCCCTTTCCTCCTTCGCAGCTCCTAACTAACAAAAGCTCCGTATATCCTGCTCGTGCTCGGGACGACAACTGACTGCAATACACGGCGATGGGTATATATCGTCGGCGCGTGTTACGGTCGTAGCCACCCTTCTCTTCGCTCATGTGGCTTGATGTTTCTCACCGAATAGCAATATAATCACCCTGATGGCACAAAGCGGCCACCCCTACGGCAGCAGCCTCGCCGCGCCTTCCGCGCCATCAAACGCTGATGATACAGACGATACGACGTATGTATACGCGACAACGCTAATTCGCATCATTGTCACCATTTCTTGCATGAGACTAGGCGAAGCCACAGGTAGCTGAAACTCACCCTTGCACGTTCGCACTGCGCTATCGTCGTCGTTTGTCGAAGACAGGCGTGAAATATTATCTGGATACAATGACAATCGAGTTCCTAGTCGATGATATTTGGAGTATTGTTCCGCTGAGAGAAAAGACAAAAACGAATTCTTGATCGCAGTAAAGAATGTAATATGTGTACATTATAAATATAGTTTAGAATTATTTTGAAATGCTGTTAAACATACATGTAATCGTTAACACACTGTGACAAGATAACTATATTTATTTATTTAAAATTATAATATTATGCGCAATAAAAAGTATATATTTAGCTTTTTAACATGCTTAGATTCAAGTTAAGTACATTTTTTTAAGATGTTTATTAGTATCAATATTATTATTTGTTAATTTAATTCGTAATATTATTACTTCGGCTTACACACACACACACACACACACACACACACACACACACACGCGCGCGCGCGCGCGCGCGCGCACACACAGAACTGGATACGTATTAGATCGGGGAAAAAGTTTCTTTGTATTTGTAAAAAAATTTTTTTGCAAAAGTTTTTCATTTGTTACGAAATTTTCGCATATAATAATAATAATAAAAATATAATAATATAATTTACAATTATATTATTCGCTAGAGCACAATTTTAAGAATCTTTATTTTTTAAATTGTGATATGATGATTTTTATCGGAGTTATGAGCAATCAAAGTCAGAATGCTCCTTTATTTAACTCGCGAATAATTCAGAAATGAAAAGGAACATTTTAAAAATATGATTTTGTAGGGAAAACTTCAAACTTTCACGATAGATAGTCGAAAATTTCATAAATTTTTTTTTCAAAGTAAAAAGAAAATTTTTCATCTTTTTCAGCAGTTTTTAAAATGTAAAAATTATCAAACTCATAGAAATAACTCAAAAAATATAGTAACTTTTCGAAAGTAGTAAATTGGAGCTTTAAAACTCTTTTTATTTAAATTTAAATTTCGTTTATTTTTTGATAAAAATATTGTATATTCAATTTTGAATTAAAAAATACGAAGAAATTTTTCCTCGACCCAATATATAATTTCATACGAAAAATGTTATTCAAGCACTAAGATCCAACTCAAACCGATAATGTCTTTGTTACTCAATTGTATATTGGCGGTTCTAAGACTTTGTGTTTAAAATTATTTACATTGGCATGCCATCAAAATAATTACTAATTAACATACTATACAATAAGAGAATTAATTCATAAAATTTATTTATAAAATTATAAAAACTATAATATTTTATATTGTACAAATATAATTTTTTATGTAATAAACTCATATTTTATCATTTTTTTCTCCGTTAATCATCCAACAATGATTATTGAAAACTATTTTAAGTTTTTAGAGTTTTATTTTTTTTCTTGAAGCACGTAATCGTGCATCATATTATAATTGTAACAGACTTAAATGATTTGATATTGTTAAAAAACATTTGACTCATCGGGTCTCGAGAAATTCATCCATCAGAAGAAGTAGCCGCTCATTAAGATTCCGGTTGTTTGCCAGGATGTCGGACTTCGAAGATCTTTTCCGTGGGTAATTGCATCGTCAAAGGGTTAGTCATTGGAGTGTAACCCGCGGCAAACCTAAGAACCTTAAATCTCTCTAGAGCATCGCGCCTTTTCGTCTTTTCGGGGGAGAGATGTCTTTTCCTCGAGAAGTAGGGTTGTCTTCTAATGGAATTAAAACTAAGCTTACAGATAGCAAAAGTGTCAGTCGTTTATCACAATAAATATTTCGTTATCTATATTCTTGTACCTGTTGACAGACGCACATTTTGTCATTAAGTATTTATCAGAATTTTTTACGTTAAACAACACATTTTTGATTGATTTCATTAACCCGATTAATTCATATAATACTTCAATACTTAGAAAAAAAAAATATTCTTCACTTGCCATTAAATCTGTATTGCTTTTTACTTTTCACAGAATTAACTTTTTCTTTCAGAACTTACTCGACCTATTCGATTGAATATATGAACGATCATTGCATCTGGAATAAATGGGTTAGAAATTATTGGCGCGCGCTTCCAAGTCATCTAACATGTTGCCAGATTAAATTGGTCTTAACCATGAAAAATTCTCTACGCGATATAGTTACAAATATCTTTTTTACGTCTATAATTTGCACGTAATTTTTCAAGTGCTATGAAAATTATTTATAATTCGTTTATAATACTTAAATAATATTTTTCAAAGTATCTATGGAAAAGTATCTATGAAAAAGAATATATAAATAATATTAAAAGAATAAAACATTTTATGAAAGATAAATGAATAGAGCTTTTTCAATTTTGTGGAAAGTGTATTTAACTTTAATCTGATGACACCTTCTTCAAAAATATTCATTGTGTCTCTCAAATAGTACAATAATTGCCACCTTGAAAGTGGCACGAGGCATTTAAAAGATATTGAGAGAGTTTTATTTTTATCCATTCAGCTTCGGGCTTCTTGCTGCGACCTTAGTGGCATCGTAAACCGTGAGTACATAAACGAACTGAGTTAATAACCGGTGACGTGGAATCTCCTACAGGCAAGACTTTACTACAATTCGCATTTTCATGGCGGATGGAGTTACGGTTTATTAAAAGAAAAAAAAGCTTTAACGTTTGTACTCTGTGAATGTCTAAAAAATGCCGTACATTTAGAGAATGCATTTGCGTAAGAACTTAAAAACGTAAAACTTTAGTTTTTGCTAAATCATGATCAAAGCAGAAGTGATAAAGATTTTTATAAATTAAATAAAAATTAAAAATTTTAAAACGATATGTATTGATCAGACATTGAATTATTTTTATCGTAATTTTTATAATTTGTAACTTATATATATTACAAAACTCTATTGGACTCTCTAAAAATTTTAGAATGAAAACATTCTAAAGAGGGAAGTCTTACATTAAAAAATTGAAAGTTGAGCCATTTTTTTTAAGCTTGATTAAATTTTCACTCTTTAGAGTGAGATTCTACTCCAAAGAATTTAAGTAGCAATATTGATTAATTTTAAAATAACAATTTTTAGAAGAATTCTTTCTAAAGCTGACATATTTACATGACAAAAATGAATTAATATCATTTTTTATTCCTTCATCTAATGGAAACGCAATCCAAAAGCAAATCTGCGTTAGAAACCGCTGTGGGACACGATTAATTATGCCGGTGAAGTTGACCCTTGTCTTCGCATATCCCACATTTTATTGCCTTCTACGGGCTGTCGCACGCGGTCGCGCTCAGGAGACCCGACAGTTTCGGTATTACCGAAACGGTAATGCGCGAATGCCGGGAATTCAGGAAGGTACTCGGTCCCTCGACTGGATCTTGGTGGCGAATTTGCACGCCATAGAATTCGCGAGCTATTCGTGGAGCGCGAATTTTCCTCGATAGGTCGCTAGGTTGGCCGGTACATCCGGCTAGGATAGCAAGAGATAACTGGGCCGGCACTGAGAGACCGGGATGAATAATGAAGTGAGTCGCGCCTCGCCCGGAAGGCCAGAGATTCACCCGGGCCCGGTCTAGACCCCCGAGATTAGCCCTGAGTTATGGCGTTAAGATCACATCTAATTGTATCAGTTCGGGCCACCCGAACCAGCCTCTATCTACCTATCCATCTGTACCAGCCCGCGCGCCACTATAACCTGCTTACTCGGCCCTCCTTCCGCGTCTCTTCCACGCCATTGACCGGGACCTTAAACGCCGGTCGACCATCGATTTGCTTAATCTTACGCTTTGCGAGGACTTTACCAACTCGCGACCTCCTCTCTCTTGTTCGACTTCGCTCAACGGTTTATCAGGATTCTTACCCTTGCCTCGGCTACTTATCAGGACGAGTCTCTTCTTCGCGTTCCCTGTTCCTCCTAGTCTTTCAGTGTTTGTGTTATTAATTCAATTTTAACATTCACTCCAGTATAAATTCCGAGTTTCACGTGGGAGATAAAGATTATCGGATTGCATTAGATAAACGAATATTATGGAGTTTATAAATCATAGAGAACGATAGACGCAAATATAGTCTACTATTTGTTAAGAGGATGCGCCTTTATACGATCGTATTTCGCGGCTCACTGACAAAATAGGGAAGTCCTTAGGCATTTCTGATCCTCCTTTCTTCTGGCTAAATACCTTACGTCGCTCCGGGTTATCTCTCGGTAGGAGAGAGTGCCAGGAGAGGAAGCGATGAGCAGAGAGAGCGAGAGAGAACGTGAGTTTATAATGGTTTCCTTGAGGCTCATTCGCGTCCTAGGATAGGGTCGTCTACCTCGTATATAGTTTCTCCATCGGTTCGAACACCTATAGGGTGTACCGATTATTTTATCTTTAAAACCCGTCAAATATTTATCATCAATTATTTAACTGTGCTGAAACGTAGAAAAGGTGATATAATGTTAGAATATAAAACACAAGTACAATTTTAATTAAAATAATCTTGATTTAAAAAGATACTAATCGTATAATTTAAAATTCTCTAATTTATCGAAAATATATATTTGGAAATATATCTAATTGTCTTTTTAAATAATTTTGTATATAATTTTCTGTATCTCCTTCAGATATTCGCTCGATGAATACGGCAAGTTTAATCACTTCCAGGGTGCCGACTTTGTGTCGGCATACCACGATGCTTTCGAGTCACCTGATAAGAGCGGTTGGGCCAGAGATATTAGTAAGTTTGTGCTAGGAAGGAGGTGAGGTCTAGAGGAGGACTAACGCGAGTAGCGGAGAGGCATTAGAGGTTGGGGATGATCACTGAGTGCGCGGCACTAATCAAGACGCATGATTATAGGCCCCAGAGAATCCTCGAGTACCAGGCTACCGTCATTTCTAGCCAAAGAGGAGCTTCCAGTGCATTTTCCGCGTGTTCGTCCTCGTTGTCGTCTGTAGATTACAAGCCATTACTTTTTGACGTGGTGTATCTTTCTTGCATTATAATCATCTTTAAATGCCACGGCATTTTAAATTTCGGTACTGCGTGAAATGCCAGACATACGCTTTACTATTAGTCGACTAAATCGATACAAAATATAAAGTCAAAAGATTCTGATTAAAACTGAAGATCATGCTCGAAATTTATAGCGATTGTAGTTGAACAGCGTACTTATTATTAACGCTCTTGGCGAACACCTCCAGAGCAATAAATGTTAATAGTAGAACACTAATAAACAGTGGATACATTAAACCGTGTGTAATCCCGTTAATGGATCGTTACTCGTCACTCGATCAATCGTTAAGTACGTTGGTGTAATTGCAACAGTCGATATCAAACTGTCGATGCTACATTTCACGGTTATTGTATCGTTGTCGAATAGTCCTCCTAATCGATCGCATCGTCTTCCTTTTAGTACCGTTTAACCATTTCCAAGAGTGACAATTTGACGAACAATGTTTCGCATATAATTAATACTTTTCCTACTTCTACACGGAAAGGATAGTTTTCAGCAAAAGCTGAAGTATTTAAAAAATTAGATACAGATCTGAAAATAATATATATAATATTTTGTTGGATTATCAAAATAATAATATAGGATGCTTGAGCTAGTTGCTATAGAATGTCAAAGCTTTTTACAGCATTGTTTGTCACGCTTGAGATTCCTACATAATTATTTTGCGCTAAATTTTTAAATGCTTTAACAAAATCGTTTTTTTCGATGTGAATGCTATGTAAGAATCTGGAGA
>Ga0157363_1007199_pt1 | contig 10526 bp, 13 predicted proteins | sample AttsexASBM1_FD_111477 | JGI IMG/M metagenome (GOLD analysis project Ga0157363, IMG submission 111477) | Fungus gardens microbial communities from leaf cutter ant in Ribeirão Preto, State of São Paulo, Brazil - Atta sexdens ASBM1 | ecosystem: Host-associated > Fungi > Mycelium > Unclassified ...
ATATATATATATATATATATATATATATATATATATATATATATATATATACATATTAGGCGTGGGAAAAAGTTACATGTAACAGGAAAAACGCCATGAACTTTTTCCCACATCTAATATATACATAATATTACAATAACATTAAACGATGTTATTTGCTTAACAGTCATAATCATTATGAAGAGTTGGACATATAACCATTTATTAATACTTCAAGAATATTATTTAATATTAGGTATAGTAATATATTTAATATTTAAAAATTGTTTAATATTAAATTTATTACACGCTCAAAATCTCATTTTTTTGGCGCGATTAATTTTCTATTGATATCATTCTGTCGATATCTGCGCACGAGAATAATCATGGTGTCTCCATCTTTTGGCGAAATAGTAACATTATCTACAGATGATATAGTTATTAAACAAAAATACATTATATTACATTATAGAATTTATATTGTTTTATTTAATAATATATAGGTAATATAACATATATTATCAAATAATCTTGATAATAATAACACTTAATAATGTATAAAAACATAATAACTTTATCTTTAATAAAATTTAAACAAGTATGGTCCTCAAAATATAAAATTAATATAGAATTAAAAAAAAATCAGTTGCACCAAATGTTGATATCACAAATAATATTCTGCAGCTTCCACAAAATTAACAATCGTCTATTTCAAAGATTTTGTATACCGACGATCAGATCACAGCATTGCATCACGCAGTTGTTCGAAAATCAATATGGCGTCGGACATAGTCATACATCGATGTTAACAGTTGACCGGCGGCTCATTTCAATGTGATTATTTTTGAGTGTTTCGTACGTTGTTGACAATACCTGCCAACCTTGCCACTGTTTCCGAGGATACGCGAGGATGGAAGAATATTCAAAACAAGAAACAAAGCTCAGTCATAAGGAGTGGCGTCGCATTGTGAAGAAAGAGCGTCGCAAGCGTAAACGACAGATAATGGCACAAGAACGCGACGCCAATGAAGAACGCTTGAGGGCAGCACTGGAAAACAATATGGAATATATGCAATTTTGCGCGGAAAAAGAGAAACAAGAGAAAGAAAAAAAAGTACAAGAACAAGAGAAACATGCTGAAAGAGAGAGGCTCTGGCTAGAAGAAGAAGTAAATATGCATATACTGCACAGTGTATTACAATTCTATATTTTCTTAGGAATTTTTTTATTGATTTCTTTAATTTTTTTTCATAGTTTCGTTACATTCAAAATATTACATTATTGCAGTTATTTCTTATATCTTGATAAAAAATTGTTTCTATATATAACTTATTTTATAATAGCTTATTTAAAAAATTTAACGAAATTTCTTTTTGTAATTTGAAATGTTAATGTGGAGAAAATATGAATCTTAATTATTTTATGCAATGGTATAAATGATTAAGAATACGAAGCTAATAATTACTATTAATTTATGATTTATTAGTTTCGTAAACATGTATATGTATTTAAATATTATTTATATATACTTATTTATGGAGCATTTATATAATAAAAAATTATAAATTTAATTTAAATATGTTAGCTAAATATTTATATTAATAATTGCAAATTTATATCATTGTGAATAATATCAGTATTCTTCAATTACTTCTGGGCTCTTGAGGCTCTTTCTGGAAAAATTTGCTCAGGGTTGTTTTTGAATAATATCTCATCGGTGCAATTGATTATCGATATATAATAATACAAATTATATGTTTATTCATTATTTAAATTATGTATAAAATTACCAAATAGTAAAACATTTATCTTTTGAACATATTAAGTTAAAATAAAACAAAATAAAATTAGTAAAGTATAATAATAATGTCTCTCTCTCTCTCTCTCTCCATATATATATATATATATATATATATATATATATACATCTTTTTACATAAAATTCTGTCTTATCAATGAACATAAGTAAAAATATTTTGATTATATATAATTATTATTTCATTATTTTCCAAATTTTATTCTGTTTCCTAAGTTATATTCTTTCTAAGAAATTTAATAATATAACAGAAAGATTATTTATTAAGATAAAAAAAAATTGTTTTTATACGCGATTTTGAAATAAATTATTGCTTTAAATTATTGCTTTAATTGGATAATTCAAATAATTGATTACTGTTTCTTGATTGTTCAGATAAAAGCGCAGAAAAAATGGCAAGAACTTCAGAAACAAAAAGCAAAGGAGGAACAAGAGAAATTTGAGCAAGAGATGAAGATTCGTAAAGAATTTGAGGCAAAACGTATGGCAATTTTAAAGAAAAAAGACGAGGAAAAGAAGAAACAAGAGGAACAACTTCGTAAACAGGAACAATTACAGAAGGAGATTAATGATTACATTGACAATGGAGTGAAAACGCCTGAAGTTTTACGCGAAATTGTCGACAATCAACCTACCAAAGAACTTTGTCCCTTTTTTTCGAAAACAGGTGTTTGTCGGTTAGTATAGATAGAGATATTCACAATATCATGATTTCTTATTTCATTCTTAACAATATTGAAATTATGAGTATTTTGAATATATCCAAATTTCATTATTTTTTATGAATATATGTTGATATGAATTACTAATGAATATATGTAGATGAATAACTGAATATATTGATATAAGAATGCCATATCTTTTTTAAGCTTTAAAATTATTTCATTTGATATTAAAAAATTGTTAAGAATCATATTTATATTAAATTAAATTAAAATTGAATTGAATTCAATCGAAATAAGTTTAGATTTAGGATTGAAATATTTTATTCAAACTGAAATCAACTATAGTTAAAATTATATTTTTATTTTTGTTTTTAAAATTTATATTTATGTAGTGTAATTGATTTTTAATGTTCTTAGGTATGGAAATGCGTGTTCCAAGAATCATCGTAAATTCTTTTTAAACAGAGTGATTTTGATACCCGGATTCTATTCACATTTCTCTCTCGAGAAGAATTTAGCGGAATATGACACTGATGTAGCACTCGAATTCGAGAGATCAGAAACGTTGCATCACTTTTATGAGTTTTATGAAGATGTAATAACTGAACTGGAATCGTTCGGCAGGATTAAGACCCTTAAATGTTGCTGCAACAAGGAGATTCACTTACGCGGTAATGTGTATGTTGAATATTATACGGAAAGAGAAGCGGCTAGAGCTTGGAGAAACTTAAAAGGGCGCTGGTACGCTGGAAAACAACTCAATTGCGAATTCGTCAACTTTACATCTTGGAGAAGTGCCGTCTGCGGCATAAACAAATGTCCGAAAGGCAGCAAATTCTGTAATTTTCTTCACACCTTTCGAAATCCGCACAATAAATACGACATCAAAAGTCCTCGACGGGAAAAAAGTAATTCGAATGACAGCAAACGAAGCGAACATAGGTTTGTGCTACTATTTATCCCACGCTATTATACAATCAAAAACGTGTTCTATGTAGACAAAATAATTATTTTTATTGTATTTTGTATTATAAAGATAAAATCGTTTTACCGATAAGGTTTTTGACTTATTTAACACGATGCAAAACAATTCTAGTGAAAAGAAAGATTCATAACGTAATTTTATTATTTAAAACATTTTTTTTTATATTTCGCAATTCGAATTTATATACTTCCTAGAAGTTTCTATTTGTTTTTATTTATGTTTATTATTTTCCCTTTAAATTTAATTGATTTTAACCTTTATTTTCACTAGAAGATAATATTATAAAAAAATAAGTCAATGCGATGTAATAAAATAGATTAAAAATGAATTGTGTGTGATAAAAGTTTCTATTATTATTTAATTCTTTTTGTTTTTTTAGAAGTAAATCTAAATGGGAAGAGTCTGATCGAGATGATAGCGAAAAAGATCGCAGCTGGAGATGGTCCGAATCTCCCGAGACTGAATTGGATCGCACGAAAGAGATGAAATGTTCTCATTCCACAAAAAGGAAACAATCGCAGAGATACACGAACGATAAAAGACAGAGAAAGAGTTCAAAATCAACTAAGATTAAAATATCGTATAGAAAGAAACATCATTATCATTCGCATCGTAAAAGGATCCATGAGAACAAAAATGAAGATAAAGAAGATGCATTCAATGATCGCCCTTCTAAAAAAAGAAGAAAAAATCTTTTGAAAAACGAGAATTGGTCGTAAAGTCGTTAAAAACCGAAAATATTAGAAGCCGAAGGTCGAAAATATCAGAAGTGATGTAGATTTGAAGGAAAAAAATGTTTAGATGTAAGAAGTAAGGAGCGTATTTTATAATTTTTAAGGACTGTAACGTTATAGTTATGACCATTAAAAGTTACAGAATAAATGTTCTTTAAATATTCTTTAAATGTTCCCTTCAAAAAGATCCAAAGTTTAAGGCTGTAAAAATAAATCAAGTTTAATGTAATATATAAATAGAAGAGATAATTTTGAAGCTATGAATATGAAAACGATAATCGAATAAATAAAAGAATAATCTTTTCTGTCAGTATTTCAATTTTAGTAATAAATAAGGTAGAGGGCTTTTTTGTTCATTTTTCATAATAATATTAATTTTTTTAAACAGCATATTGATTATTTAAAGGTAGTGCTTGTGCAAGAAGCAATCATAATATTGTAAGTACATTACTGCAAAAAAATATTGTTTGCCATTTAAAATTTTTTTTTCATATTACTTTAAAATTAAAACTGATGGAATAGCCCCGTTCTATACTAATTCTTTTAGTAAAAGAAAACGCCAGCAAACCTATTTTGTAAATAATTCAATAAATAACTCTTTTATTATTGTTATAAGCCGCTGTACAACTTTTTGGCCATAATAAAAAAACTGTACAGCGGGGTTATAATAACGAAATTTTGTGTTAAGAGTTACAGAATATATATAAATATATGTCTGCAGGGCGGTTTTCGCTCCTCTCATTCCTTATATCTTCTTTATTCTATATATATATATATATATATATACACACTATATATTGCGTTGGATGTGAGAAAAATGATAAGAATGATAATTTTTCCACATCCAACGCAAACTTGTATAAATTTATTGGAGCATGTGCGTCCTAGTAAACGAGAATGGATTGAAATAGATTTAGATTTTCAAAAATATGCATTCGCGAACGTTAAAATAAATCCTTTTCAAATCAAGTGCACAATTCGTCTTTATTCATTTATAGGAATTGTATAAAACATATTTTTATGCCGTACAATCTAAAAATATCTTGTTTTGTGCATTGTAAATATTTCTCAATTCAAAATTCTGAATAAGAAATGTAGTTTATTGATCCAATTAAATTAAATTAAATTAAAATTTTTTTTGTTAATTATATTCAATGGACTTAAAATACTTATAAAAATATCAATTCATTTTAATTCATTCTCAATTATTGGGGTGACAAAACTTTACAGTTATCGCAAATCAGCACACACGTTCCAACAGTTCAAGTGTCAGCCGTCCATAAAATTTAGTTATTATATTTAGTAACCTGAAAATAATATTTTTTTAATATGCATGAATGATTCTCTAAATTGAAGATATTTTATCTTCAATTTTGTGGAATACATATATTTGGAATACATATATACATTATGAACAATACATTTTATTGTTATTGTAAAAAATTTATTGTTATTGAAAAAACTTATAATTTATTAGAATGTTTTTTATAACATTACAGACAACATAATATTATAATATTACTGATTACATTACTGATTATAATATTTAATACCAGAGTGTCAAAAATCGTATTTAGTAATATGTTGTTCTAGGATTAAATTCTTTTTTAAACAATTCGCTAAATATGCCGGTAATACAAACAAGAATTGAGTTGAAAACAAAGACAAAAATAAAAATTTTTTTAGTTACAAAAAAGTATACTATACACCGATGAATCATTTCGATGATCCAGAGGTGAAATTCGAAGTTATTCTAGTTAAATCATATGCACGAAATGAGGCCGACAACGCGCACAAAACTTGTTGTCTAGATCCCAAACTTTATTTTTATAAATAGAAAAGAGACCAGTATTTAATCAGATATTCTTAATATTATATTTCAAAGAAAAGAAATGCGCAGGACACGAATGATCCAAAATTATATATTAAGATTAACACACAACTTTTAAAAGCCCTTAAAAGTGCCTTTAAATGTGCTAGGCATTTGGATTAGGATAATTAAAATCATGACAATTGTCACGCTAATCTGAAAGAAATAATGTCGATTAAATTTTAATATGGCAATAGTTTTCAAGAAATAAATAAAAATAATGTAATATTTTAAACAGATTTTTTGTATGTAAATTTATATTTTTATTCTAATATATCATAAAATAAAACAAAGTTTTACCTAAATAATAACAATAAGCGTTTCGCTTATTGTTATTATGAAATGAAAAACGGAAGAATGAAAAATGAAAAACGTAATTTGATAAAAATGAAAATATTTAATAAAATATAAAAATATATAGAAACGAACTTTTCGCAAAAAGTCATTGCCAAAATTGAAAAGACCTAGTCCAGACAATTTCAGTGGATGATGTATTATTCGCAGTGTAAACTGGTAAATCTGCATAGAATGATTATTTAATTTTAAATAATTTATTTTAATTGTTTCATAGATATTATTAAAATTTCTTTTACCTCCTTATGAATGCCAACATATTGAGGAACATCTGTTAATCGATGAATTATTGCATTCATTTCATTAGACTAAAATTAATAATTTAAAATTAACAATCATATATAAATAACCAAATACATATATATATATATATATATATATATATATATATATATATATAAACACTTTCAGTCAAGAGTTTTGAAAATTGGTTTTGGATTTTTTGAAATTTTGGTAACACTTTTGTTGTGTCTCACAAAAAATTATATGTATATGTCAGTGAAAAAAAAGAAGTTTTTGACCATACATTTTAAAGCTCAAAGATAAAGCTCTAAATCTAAAATCTTAAATTTTTTTCTATAATCTTTTGTTTCTAAATTACAAAAAATTGAAAATTATTTTAGAAGATTATTTTTTGCAATATTTTTGTTTCTTTGAAGCACTCCAGTTCAGTAAAATTAACATTGGACAAAATTTAAAATAGGTTTTCTACGCTTTAAAATACTATTTAGAAAAGGTAATATAAGATTTTTTACACAGTTATTAAATTATTTATTACGTAAATTTTATTGTGTAAACTTACTTTCTCTAAAAAAAAAGGGAAAAATTTAGTTACAATATAATGTGTTTGATTTGTATAAATATTTTTCAAAAGTTTTAAAAAACTTTCGACTGTCAATTTTAAAAAATATACACAATAAAATTTTACACTGTAAAAAAGTTTAGCATCTTTACAAAAAGTTATCGTACCAATTTTTTTCTAGAAACATTTAAAAATTTAGAAAGTCCACTTTAAAATATTTTTATAGTAAATTTTGTCCGACCATATTTCATCAAACTATAGATTTAAAGTCCTTTCTGCTTTACGTGAAAACTTCTTTACAATTTTTCTAATTGAGATATTTAATTTTTTGTAAAACGTGAAAAAAAACAAAAATCTTTCCAAACTTCTGGTCGCGGAATGTGTATATTTAAAATAATATGTGGATTTACCTTGGCACTAACACTTTCGCACACGTAATTTAAGCAAAAAAGTCTAGTTGCATATAAGAGCATCCAAACAATAAAGTTAAGAAAATCTATTAACTCGAAGTCATTGTCTATCATTATATAAAGATATAACGAAATGCTCTTATCACATATATCACATAAGCTGTTGTTAATATAGTTATCGGTATTTCAAATATTGCATTTAATTCACGAGTAAGTTGGCATAATTCCAAATGGAGATGTCTACATAAAAGTGTCAAAATATATAAATTGTTAATAAGAGCATAAAAAATAATAAATTAAAAAAATAATGTTCTATCTAAATGGATTATATTAACTAATTATATTAATTAAATCTCAAATTTTTACTAAATTTTAAACGCAGTTCCCTATAACTGAGACTTTCAAGGGACGTCTTAAAAATGTTCAGAGAATAATACTTATGTCCCCTTTTTTAAGAATGTTCTCTGTGATAAAATTCATGGTATGGGGCGTTTTTATACAAAGTTTTTATTGAATGCTAAATCCGATCAAAATCTATCCAATAATAGTAATAATATATTCAAATGCATTTGTGTTACTGATTTACATTATGATCCAAAATATGCGCTTGTAACTATTAATCCACATGATATATCGATGAGTAGGCACTACAATTTTTCTCTGTATATTTTTTATACCATGTTCTTCTCTTAACAACAAGTATCTCATGTGTTCATTTAACTTATTAAATCTAGTACCGATATACCTACAAAAGAAAGATTTCAATAATTTTAAAATTATGATGAAGCTACACATAACTTTAAAAATATATATAAATTTGTTACATATATCCAGTTTTAAATAAAAAATTATTTTAAATTTATAAAAATGTTGTATTAAATTTTATTTTTAAAATTATATGTGGATGACATCTGCCATTAAATTACTTTTATTAAAAAATATTTTTATTGTAAAAAATTATTTTTTACGATAATAATGCATCTCAAATACAGATATTAATTAATATGTAATAAATACAAATATCTTAAATAATATACAAACCATAAACAAGTTGTAAATACTAAATCCACAAATATGTTGGCATTTTGAATATGATTCGTTATATAAGACATGATTGTACACCATTTACTATCTAGATTATTACAAAACCATATCCTGTCACTTGTATTTGCCATTTGAGTACACACCAGCCATCCAATTAATGTTTTTTTTACACGTATATGCAACTTTTGATATATTTTAAGAGTGCCTAATTCTTCTAATGTATCATCTACATTAGCAAGTCTTTTTATGAATTTTCGTAATCTCTGAATAATATTAGACAAGTAGATATATTATATTTATTTATTGTAAGTTGTATTTACGCGAAAATTATATTTATATAACTGTATTTTTATTATAAAGAATTACAATAGACTTAAGTAAGTTAATTTAAGCGTCGAATATATATGTACCTTATATCGACATAAACTCATAATAATAGATGTAATACTGACAAGTAAGTTAATCCCATTACAGACTAAAGTAGAAGATGCTGAAAACCATTTTTCTGCATTGATAGCGAACACCATATAATAAAAAAGGTAACTATAAGCGCACCACACTGTTACATTGTACAATGTACTCAAATAAGGTTTTGAAGTATAAACACCAAGACCAAGAATATGCCACGTCAGGAACAAAGGATGTATAGCTTGTTCTATGGATTCCATCATACTCATTATAATCGTTCCTAATGTAAACTGACATTGTATATCTATTGGACTTCATTTGGCCAACATACAATTTATCGAAGGCACAGAATAATTTATACATCAATTCATTAGCATTATATATAGTGTTGAATTTTTTTCTATAAATTTACTTGATGATACAGTTAATCTATAATGTCGCCTGATAATAATAACAAAATGTTACTGCAAATATTTTCATCTTGGGTACATTCCTTGATTAAAATATTTAATTCCGTATTAAAATTGTTATTGTTATGAATAAAACTATGATAGAGATTAAATGATATATGTATATTTTAAATAATTATGGATTAATTTTTAATTTGATATACTTTTATTATCAATAATATTCTATGATTAATTGATATTGTAAATAAAGAAATTCATTTTTATATGTTCCATAATTAATTAATCAGAAAGTAATCAATGAATATTTAAAAGATACAATTTAATATAAATGAATATACATACGAACAATAGAAGTTAAGATAAGTACATAATAATATATAATACATAATAATACGTAATAATATATAATAATATTAATATAACAAATTGCACATATAATATATGTATATTAGATTAACGCTATGCAATAAAATATTAATTTAATATTTATGTTCGCATTATATTCTCGCAATACAAACAATACAAACAAAAAAAAACGAGAATTAATTTAAAATATAAAAATAAAAATTTTTTAGTTAAAATGATCACTTTATACACATGATGTGTCATTTGAAATCCAGAAGTGAATTTCGGAGTTATTCTAGTTAAAAGATACACGAATTGAGGCTCCAAAAAACTGTTCTCTTGTTGCCAAATCTCTTTTCAGGAATAGAAAAGACTGGTTCTTTTCAGGAATAGAAAAGACCGGTATTTGACCAGGTGTACTTATAGTATTATATTTCAAAGAAAAAAAATGTACATTACACGAATGAATCAAAAATGTGTATTAAAGGGTAACTTGATCATCAATAACCCTTAAAAGCGTTTTTAGATATGTGCATTTGGATTATGATAATTACAATCGTCACAATTATCACGGTAATCTGAAAGAAATATTAATTAAATTTTAATATGACAACAGTTTTGATAAGACATAAATAAAGATAATATTTTAGACAGATTTTTTTATACGTAGATATAAATATTTATTCTAGTATGCCATAAAATAA
>Ga0157363_1007200_pt1 | contig 10525 bp, 10 predicted proteins | sample AttsexASBM1_FD_111477 | JGI IMG/M metagenome (GOLD analysis project Ga0157363, IMG submission 111477) | Fungus gardens microbial communities from leaf cutter ant in Ribeirão Preto, State of São Paulo, Brazil - Atta sexdens ASBM1 | ecosystem: Host-associated > Fungi > Mycelium > Unclassified ...
AGAAACTCTAGTAGAAACATGTAGAAATCTACCAAAAAAGGAAAGAAAGAATATTACAGTAAAAAGAGTTAATAATGGAGTTTATAAGGTCTAGCAAAGTTAGAGAATGACTAATGGTCAGAAGAAGACTACAGAGTTTGGTAGAATAGTTAGGTACTAACTGGTGAGAGATAAGAAGACCATGGGGCTTGGCTGGGCTAAGAGCAGGAGTTTAGGCTGTCTAGTTCTTACAATACTATTACCACAAGACAAACTTATACCTTTTAATTTGTATTTTTAGATTCATCTACTACCTTCTAGATTTATAATGTTAAATTATGTGATATGTCATGTAATAGCAGTCATATGTCTCTTCATTAACTAAGAAAGAAATAAAAAAGGAAAATCAAATTAAGAGAAAAAGATAAAAATAAAAGAAAATCAAAATAAAATATGAGAGTTCAAGTATACCATGATACACAAAATTTTTTGCGTTTACATTTTTTTCCATTCTTTCTAATCTCAAAGCCTATTTTTAACTTTCTACTATAGTTGAATTTAAATAGTAATAACTTTGTTGCTATGTGTACTTTATTATTAAAGTATTAAACATAGTTCATATTTTTGTATCCAAGATATGTGTAAGTTCTTGGACTTTACTTAACTTAGGAACTAGGAGTTAGAAACTCAAGAATGTAATGTTTAATATAAGACTAAGACTAGTTTTTACAGGTTTTTACTTACCTGTGATACTTAATATAAGATTAAGAGAGTATCACAGGTAATTGTATGTTTATGTCCTCTTGGGCCAAATAATGGAATATTATGGTCAAAAGAGAATCTTATCTTATCTGTTTAGTAATTTCTAGGATTACACCTTCTCTTACCCCAAGGAATTAGACTCCTCTCCTCTGTTCTTATTGATCTAAGGCTTCATTCTCCTGTAGTTCTATGTCTAATAACCAAGTATTATGTTCTAGTCTCTATTCCTTAAAGGCTATCAAATATTGTTTACCTTAGTTTATCTTTCTTTCATCTAGGATTCATTCCACATACCATTCTTCTATACCATTAGGTAAGATAATAGATCTTAGTCAGCTAAGTTCTTGAGAGGGAAAAAAGACTGGGTTGTTGGACTGAAAGCATTATAGTTGGCTTGCATGGAATGAAGAAAAGATGTTAGGGTTTGAAAGTTCTAGTATATACTCCAATTTCTTGAGAAATGTTTGGATAACCTTCCATGGTCCATTATATGCTTATCTCTTTTTGACTTGTATAGAGAGTAATAATTTCTTATACTAAGCATGACTATATCTCTTTTTTGATAGGTTTCTTTAACAGTATGGTATAGATTGGCATGATGGACTTGTTTAATCTTGGTTGCTATAAGAGAATCCTAAGTATCTTTAATATCATTCTGGAGCTATTCAAGTATTTGGAATACCTTTGATACTTCAGGCCTGTTATTATGTGGCAGTTGAATAAGAGAAGAAATGAGTCATGGTGAGAATCCTGACCACAGCTGAAAGAGTGGATAATCTGTTGACATATTGGTTATATTCATAATATAAAACTGTATTCTTGGTAGTGTCCTTACCCATTCTTTTTATTAACAGTTCACATAGTATTATAACATCTGGTTAACTGTTTTGTTGGTAAATTTTGCAGCTCTGTCTGTCTTTGGATGGTAAATAGATAACATCTTCAACTTAACTCCTGTTTGTTTATATAATTCCTTTCAGAATTAACTGACAAATAGCTTGTTATGGCTGGTTATAATTTCTAAAGATAGCTCATTTTCACAATACCAGCTATCAAAGAATAAACATGCAATTTTTTGAACAGTATTTATTATCTAGCAGAGAATAAGGTAAATATCTGCCAAACTAAGCTAGTCTGTTATTATTATCAACATGTTATATCCTTCATCCATAGATAGTAGTCCAATAAAATCAGTGTTGATACTATCAAAGTAGCTGTTTAGAGCTGGAAGAAGATATAGGGGGCCCATAGGTTTAGAAGTATTACTCTTATTTTACATACAGTCTATATAAGATGAGATATAAGAGATGTTTAAGTTGTAGCATATTTATAGCTAGAAGTAGCTTCCTCTCAAAACTTTATTAATATGATATCATATGTCACAGTCACATAAGAACATAAAAAATTCTAGAATAATAATATCATACTATATGTCAATAATATATAGCACACATGTTCTTTAAAGTAGACTAGATTTAGTATAGTATAGACTATTAGCTGAGTGTATATAAGGTTGACATTCTGTAACTGGAACTCCATTGAGTTCTCTTGTGTTATCCAATACAAGGATAATTCTTTCATTCTAATCCATGAGCTTAAGTCTTAACATTTCTGGTCTTTGAAGTATTCGAGCATGTAATAGTTCATGAAAACTATAAAGTGTGCTCCTGGAAGATAGAAGCACTATTTCTTTAATACCTGGACAATTGCAAGCATTTCTTATATATGAACAAGGTAGTATTATGATCTCAAGTTCTTAGAATGGGTCAAGAAAAAAAACCTTGTATAAGAGTTTACACAGGAAAACTTGATGGAGTTTCTAGTACAAATTGTCTATCTTATATACACTAGACTACTGGTTTGGGCTACACTACCATTAGCCTACCCTAAAGAACTATGTATTTTTCTCAAGACCAACATGTGTAATATATGCTGTATGATATTATTTTTGTTTCAGAATCTTTTACAATATTCTTTGTGATACATGATTGTGTAACATGTGACAGTTTGTGATAGTCACATGTAATATCACACTAAATTCTAATCCTAAGTCTCATAAATTAAAATTAAATTAAAATGAAATAAAAAATGAAATAAAAAATGAAAATAAATAAAGTCTATCATCTTTGATTCTAATATTACCCTCCTTCAAGGTTTCTTCTCTGAAAGACTGACTCCTATTTTTACCAGTTTCTCTCCAACTTCTTTAAATACTCCACTTTAAATTTTCTATTATTCTATTCATACAACATTTTTGCTATATACTTCCCTAGTAACTCTTCCCTCCCAAAGTTTCTTTCTTCTATCCTATCCAATTTCTCTTGTTATCTTACTTCTGCACTTAGTTTCCCTTCAAATTCTACTATTACTTTCTTTGTATTTTCTAAGTCTTTTTCTCTCTTTTAGATATCATACTCCACTGTAAACCCCTTCTATCACACTAAGTACTTCACTACTCATATTTTTCTTTTATTTAAGATTTTCTACTTCCCATTTCTCAACTTCTTTCACTTCTATTGGTTTTGCTTTCTCTGCTTTCTGTCCTCCCACTTGCTCTTTATATTATACTATCTGACTGACATTCACTACCAGGTAAATTCTCATTATAGTAGGCAGTCATAATTTGACTACATTGGTAGATACTACCTCATTAATAAAATATAGACCAAGATATCAATTCACTAGTTTCTTTACTAGTCTTTCTTTGGATACTAAGTCCTTCATACTCAACATTACTCTATCCTCTTTGTTCTCCATTTTTTAGCTTCTTTCCTTCATTTATCTGCCTGTCTCTTCATCTCCTTCTGTACTTTCTTTAATACCACTACTACTTCTTTCAGCAAACTCCATAGCTTTCTCTACTTTTTCTTTACTTCTAATGTTTACTCCTATCCTTAATTTTCTACTATAGTTTGTCATAAATAGAGACACCTTAGTTGCTGAGTGTATTTTGTTGTTTACTGCAAACTCTACTGTTACTAACCATTCTGGCTAATTATTTTGTCTATGATCAATAAAGAACCATAAATACTATTCTAGTTCTTGATTCATTCCCTTTATCTGACCATTTTTTTGAGAATAGAATGATGTCAACAACTTCATCTCAGTTTCCAACATTTTGTTTAGCTTCCTTGTTAACTCTACTATAAACTGTGGTCCTTTATCCAACACCACACTCTCTGGTAACCCATGCAACTTCCATATGTTATCTCTAAACAACCTTGCTAATCCTTTTACCAATGTTCTCTTTGTTGTTGCCACTATCTTGGACAACTTGTTATAGACTACTAGGATTGCATCTTTTCCAGCTACTAACAACAACTTTGTGATGAAGTCCACCATCAGATGTATCCATAGCTTTTCTAGTATTTTACTCAACTTCAGCTTCTCTACTGGTGCTTCTGTCCTGTTTTTCATTTTATAACATATATCACAACCATCCATATATTTTCTACATCTCTTGTCACTTCATGCCACTAGTAGTTCCTTGTCACCAACTCTGTTGTCTTCCATCTTTCTCCATGTCCAGCTACCAGTATATCATGATGCAACCAGATTATCTCTACTTTCAACCCTTTGTCTTTTAACACATATAACTTTTTTTCCTTCAACACCAAGTCCTCCTCTATCTGCCATTCATCTTCTTACATCACATACTATCCATTATCTATGTATTTCTCACTCTTCTGACATGGATCACACTCCATTCCAATCATCTATCAATCCAAAAACTAGACTCTGCACTTCTTATTAATTCCACAGAGTTCTAAACAATGTCCTCCATAGTGTCTGACAATCTAAAGTATATGTAGTGGTAGATTATAATTAGATTACCAGTTCTGTATTTAAGAACATAGCCTACTATGTACTATTTTCCTTAGTCTGACTATCAACTTGAACTGTACCATACTTGTACTCCTGTCTGAACTCCCATTATCCAAAATCTCAACCAATGTGATGCATAGACTAGATACAATAACATCTATTAAAGCTAAGATTGACACATCTACATAATACTATATCCACATCTGTCCAAGTCTATTCTCATCAAGATTTTTATCTGAACTCTATCTTCTATATAATTATCACAGATAAAATCAGTGAGTGTGAATTACATTTAATATCTTGCAATACTTTAACTCTAGCTTTCTTCATTTCCTTTACTACTCTAACTACTTCTTCATCTTTTCTCCTAGCTATTTTTATTTTTTCCAATATATCTACTTCAGGTTCTTCTATTACTACTTTAACTAAGTTACAAATCCAGTGTTCCTTAATTAATGTTTGATTATTATTATTATTTTCTACTTCTATTTTCCAGTCTGGTCTTCTACTAAGTCCATCTACCTTTCCCATTTTTGTGCCTAGTACATGTTTTAGAGTAAAGTTGAATCTTGATAGGTACAGTGCCCAATGAGCTTGTCTTCTGTTTAACTTTTGCACTTCCATAAAATATTCTGGGTTTTTGTTATTAGTCCAAACCTCAAATTTGTACTTGGCACTCTCTAACAAATGCCTCCAGTCTACTAATTCTCTTATCACTGCCAACATCTTCTTATTATGAATCTTGTAATTCATTTCTATCTCATTTAGAGATTTTGAAAGGAATGCCACTGGTCTCCATCTTCCATCTTCACATTTCATAGATAATATACTGCCTATTGTATAATTTGATGCATCAACTTCGATTCATATTTTTTTTGTCTAAGTCTGGTGCTATTAACACCAGTTCTTTTGTAAACCTCTCCTTTAATTTCTTGAATGCCTTCTTCTACTTCTCCATCCAGTCCTATTTCTGATCTTTTTTTACCATATCATACAATGTTCTAGCTATTGCTACAAAGTTCTTAATAAACTGTTGATGATAATTGGCAAGTTCTAAGAATTTCTGTACATCTTTAACTTATTTTGAAGTTAGCCAGTTCAATACACCTTTTACCTTCTCTTCTTCTATTTCAGTCCAATCACTACTCCTAAAAATCCTACTTCCTTCATCTTCGACTTATATGTCTTTGGTTTCACATATAGATCATTTTCTATCAATCTTTTTACTACTACTTCCTCTACTACTTCATCATACTCCTCTTATTTTTCTGTTCTCACAATTACATTATCAATGAAACTTGCCACTTTCCCACTGTTAATCAAGTCCTGTAGGATCTTGTTCATCATCATTTGAAACATTGCTGGAGAGTTGGTTAATCCAAAGAATATAACCATAGGTTCAAATAACCCTTCTGGAGTCATGAATGCTGCCTTCCACTCATCTTTCTCTTTTATCCATACATTATTATACTCCCATTGTAAATCTAATTTAGTAAATACCTTTTTTATACCTATATTTTCTACAATTTCCAAAATAAGAGACAAAAGATAATTATTTTTACAGTCCATTCATTTAAATATCAATAGCCCTATACTATATATTTCTTTCCATTCTTCCTTCCTACAAAAAACACAGATAGCATTTGAGATGACTTTGAGAGTCTGATATACTCTTTTCTCAGTTGTTCTTTAATGAACTTGTGTATTTCTCCTCTCTCTTCTCTCAATAGTGAATACACCTTCTCCTTTCTGAGCACAAACACTTCTTTCATCTCTATTACATAGTCCCACACTTTCTTTGTCAGCATTCTTTTACTTACTTTCTTTCTGAAGACATGAATCCACTTATGAAATCTTTGAGGTACCAATTTCTTGGCCTCTTCTTCAAGTTTTGCTGCTTTCTTCTTTTTCTTCTACTCCTTCTTCTCTTGTTTTCTTCCTTCTTTCTCCTTTTTCTCTTCTTATTTTTGTTTTTATCATCCCAATTTTACCTACTTTGGCTTTTACTGTCTTCTACATTCCCCTAAGCACCTCATCATCTTCACCTCTTCTGTTCTCCAGTCAATTTCAGGATTGTAGTGAACAAGCCATGACATTCCCAAAATTACACTCCACTTCTATCCTCTAATCACATCTATCTTTGTTCTTTCTCTATGCTCCTGATAATAAATATTGACTTTCACTGTATGCTCAATAGATCCCTCTTTATTGAAAGAACCATCCATATTCCTCATATATATTGATCTTTATATTTTCTTCAACTTAAACTTCTATTATAAACTCTGAGCTTATAACCAACCCTGTTGTCCTACTATTCAACAACACCTTCACTGTTACACCTTCTTGAGTATCAATTCTTTCTAGTCCAATCTTCACTATAACTTTCCTCAACATGTTTGTATTGTCCAGGTTGCAGCAGGATGTATTATCTACTACTCTAGAGAGCATTATGAACCTATTGTAATTACAAGAGCCTAATCAAGTACTATTAAGCTCTCCTTCCTATTTAAATTATTTGTATTGTTCCTATTATTCTCATAGTTTACCCTCCTTCCTTGTCTAACTCTTCTCACAATTTCCTGGTTCCTATAATTCCTTGCTAGATACCCAAATCTTCTACAACTATAGCAGTTTATTTCTTCATCCACATTTATAGCATATAGGTCACATCTTGGCACAAACTCTGTCCACTGCTATTGCAGGTTTACTACAGCCACATTTTTTCTTTCTACCTCCTCCATTAGTGTAGGCCCTGCTAGTATCTACTGCTGCCTTCTTGGCCAAACCTGAGGCTGAGATAATTATTGCTCTTGTGCCCCACAAGCAGTTGTTGGTGTATTTGTCCTTTGAGTTAGAGCTCTAGTCTCTCTCCTTCTATTTTGCTCTCCCTCCAGTATTTATCCAAGTTTTTTGCCTGTTTATATCATTGTTCAATGCTTCCAGGAGGTCTTTATGTCTCTATAAGCTTTCTCCTAATCACTCTATTCATCCATCTCTTGAATTCTTCTATTAACGACCTCCCTTTCATACTTACTCTCTCTGACTATCCTTCTAAATTCCTGAACAAACTCTTCCATCATCTTATTTCCTTGCTTTACTTTTTTCAACTTTACCACTTTCAATATCTTATTATCTCATCCACTAAATTCTTCCTTTAAATCTGATAAAAACTCTCCTACTATTACATAGCTTCCACTCTCCAAATCTTCCATGATGTTTTCCTTCCAAATATCTGCTGACCCTCTCTGTACATATGATAATATCTACTATACTTGCTTCTCTACTCAATCATTTCTTATTCTCATCCTAATATAGAGTCTACATGCCATAAGAAATCCAGACATCTTTTCTGCCTTTCCATTGAATGTTTGTGGCCTGGCCACTTCTACATCTGACCTAGTGTTGTGTCAGGGAACTATTACTACTCCTTCTCCTCCTAGTCCCACTTAAGCTATCAGCTCTTATTGCTGACAGACTATTTGTTCCAAAATAATCAAGTCATGATGACTCATGTTGTAATAGTATGGAAGTGAATCAATTGGTGTGGGTGATGATAACTGTGGTGGTGGGATGGGAGGTGATAAGATATAAAGAAGTAAGACAAAACCAGTGTTAGTCTCTCTCTCAAAATTGTATTCCAAACTAGACTTAATCTCTGTAGGTATTAGTAGACCCTCTTCTTATCTCACCTTACACTGTTTACTGACTACTGCCCTAATCAAATTGTAAATAATTTTGTCTTAAGAAGAATGTTATTCTTCTACTCTAAATAGGATCTAAAGAATACTTGCCATTCTCCTGCATGTACAGGATACAAGGGGATACTGCAGCATAGAGATACTACTTGAAAGAAACTAACTAATATGTCTACAAAAGGTACTATGTCCAAAAAGCATCAGTGGGCTTTGATGTAATCTGAATGGCTAAGCTTCTCCTATCTAGCTAGTATAATATATACTATTTCTTTAAGAAAGAGTAGTGTTGCTCCTAGTCAAGGATGATAGAAGAGTAAGCAAGAGAAGGCCTGGTATTAGACAGTCTCAAGAAAGAATATCAAGTTCTAATATTATGATATCAAGACCTTAGAGTAGATCAAGAAAAGAAACTTTATATAAGGGTTTATATAAAAGAACTTGATGGAGTTCCTAGTACAAGATTGTCTATCTTATATATGCTAGACTACTAGTCTATGCTACACTACCATTAGCCTACCCTAAAGGACCACATATTTTCCTTAAGATCAACATATATAATATATACTTTATAACATCTTTTTTGTTTCAGAATCTTCTACAATGTTCTCTATGATGTATGATTGTGTGACATGTGATCTATGTGACAATAACATGTAATATCATGCTAACTCCTAACCCTAAGTCCCATAAATGAAAAATAAAATGAAAATGAAAAGAAAAATGAAAATAAATAAAATCTATTATCTTCAATTTTGATAAGTAGTTTCTTTTGGCTAGAATATATTTGAATGAGTCAAAGGCTACTGATTATGCTCCTTTCTATGTGTTTCCTACACTTAATACAGCTCTGATACCTGTTGAACTTATGTTTGTTGTTATATAAATATTCTCTCTTGAGTTGTAGTCAATTGTAGTCAAATATTTGGCTACTGTAACAATCTGCTTGATCTTCTCAAATGTATTTTGATGTTCCTGTAACTATTTTGGGAAGATCTTATCAAATTTCTTGCTAACCAGTTCATCTAGTACAGCTGTGTGTTCTACAAGGTAGGATATAAAGATTACAAGATATCTCACTAATTCTAGAAAGTCTTGTACTTTTGTAGTTAGCCTAGGAACAGGCCAATCTAATATCCAGTTGATCTTAGCTGGGTCTATATAAATGCCTTTGGCTGAGATGACATACTCTAAGAAGTTGATTTCTAGGAAAGATATCAATTAGTCTATTTCCTGGAGAAAACTCACAACTAAAAGGGTTAAAAGAATTAAAGATTCTATTCAACCTGTTATTTGCATCCACAATAGAACCCTTGATGCTCAATCACTGTTTGGGAGTTAACCTTTTGAGTGATAAATAATGATTGTTATTGAGTATCTTGACTCTAATATCAATTTAATGATATGGTTTGTTGGTAGTGATTGTGTTCTAAGTTGTAATCTGCTGCCAAGTTTTTGCAGGTGTAAGTGAATTGGAATAAGACCAGTAATTGCTTCAATGCTTAATGAGGGAGAAGTCCAAAAAGCTTCTAAAATCTATAAGACTGCTCTTCATTGCATGTTTCTGAGTTTTTTGAATGAATAGGCCAAGGAAGCTTTGTTGTAAAACCATAGTGGGAATCCATATAGTACAATAGGTAAGATATATATCCTGTATAAAAGGTATTTTTGGGAAAGTACAATATCAGAACTAAAGACAGTAGACTTTACTTATTTTATTTTTCTTTCTCATTTTCATTTTAATTTAATTTATTTTTTATTTGGGAACTTAGGGTTAGAATTAGCATGAAATCACATGTCACTGTCACAAATTGGTCATGGTCACACTGTCACATGATCAAATATCATGATGGAAAGTGGTAGAAGGTTCTAGAAAGGATAACATTACTACAACATGTTTGACATATATTAGCCTTATGGATAATATATAGTCTTATAGTAGATTAATGGTGCTGTAGCATGGACCAGTAACTTAGCATATATAATATAAATAAGTTCTGTACTAGAAACTCTATTGGGTTCTCTTATGTTGATCTAATATAAAGTTTCTTTTCTTATCTTAACATTTTGAGGTTTGAATCATAACATGTAAATAGTTCAGTCTTCTTTGGAGAGCAGTAAAAGTGAGTCTTTCTGAGAGCTTGTAGAACCCTTTGGATATTATTCATATGCTTTTCTATTAACCTAGACCAGATAATGATATTGTCCATATATACATAGCATATCTTTCTTATTAGTAGTAATAATGCCAGAGTTATACATTGTTG
>Ga0157363_1007201_pt1 | contig 10525 bp, 14 predicted proteins | sample AttsexASBM1_FD_111477 | JGI IMG/M metagenome (GOLD analysis project Ga0157363, IMG submission 111477) | Fungus gardens microbial communities from leaf cutter ant in Ribeirão Preto, State of São Paulo, Brazil - Atta sexdens ASBM1 | ecosystem: Host-associated > Fungi > Mycelium > Unclassified ...
AAAAAAAAAAGAAAATCAAAATAAAATATTAAAAACCAAGTGTACTATGATATGTAATTATGACTGTAATCTGTTGTGACTTGCTAGTGATATTTGTCATACCTTGTCACATTACCTTGTTCTCTCTAAGTTCAAAGTAAAAGATAAAAAAAGAAAAGAGATAAAAAATCCAAGTAGAAATTAGAAGAGACTTTAAACAAAAGACTAAAACTGAAAAAAGCAAGTCTACTATCTTTGATTCTGATACTACTTAGTCACTATTATTTCCTAGTTATATCAATACTATTTTACTAAATTGAAATATATTTTTAGTAACATTTAGGATAGTTGTTACTTCTAGAAGTTTATTCTATTTTCTTAGAACTTTCTAAAGATAAGTGCTCCTATACTGTTATAAACTTAGGCTTAAGAGTAAGAGCAAAAAAACAACCTTATATTAAATAACACAAAAAAACTTAATAGAGTTTCAGTTATAAAGTGTCTATCTTATATATACTTGACTATAGTCTATATTATACTAAACTTAGCCTATCCTAAAAGATATATATACTATATAATATTATTATTTTACAAGTTTCTATATTCTTTTGCAATATATGATTATGTGATATGTGACAGATATGTGACAGTCACATATGATGTCATGCTAATTTCTTAACTCTAAATCTAAAAAATAAATAAAAAATAAAAATAAAAATAAAGATGAGAAAAGATATAAAAATAAATAAAGTTCATTATCTTCAACTCTGATATTATCTTTCCTTTAAGATTTTTTTTCTGGAGAAACTAACTTTCATTTTTGCCAGTTTCTCTCTAACTTCTTCAAATACTCATTTTCAAATTTCTTATCATCTCATTTATACAATATCTTTGCTATATACTTTTCTGATAACTTCTCTCTTCTAAAGTTTCTTTCCTCTACTATATTCAACTTTTCTTGTCTCCTTATATTATACTCTGCTGTAAATCTTTTTCATTACACTGAGTACTTCACAACTTTTTTTATTTTTCTTTTATTTAATATTTTTTCTACCTCTTATTCTTCAACTCTATTTATCTCTACCAGTTTGACTTTCTCCACTTTGTATTCCCCTACTTGTTTTCTATACTATACTACTCAATTAATATTCATAACTAGGTAAATTCTTATTGATATTAGCAATCAATAGTTTGATCACATTAATAGAAACTATTTCATCAATAATATATAGACTAACATATCAATCCACTAATTTTTTTACTAGCTATTTCACAAACTCTATTGCCTTCTCTACTTTTTCTTTTTTTCTAATATTAGCCTCCATTCTCAACTTCCTGCCATAATTTTTCATAAACAGAGATACTTTTGTTACTAAATATATCTTGTTATTTACTGCAAACTCTGCTGTTGCTAACTACCCTAGCTAATTCTTTTACCTATAATCAATAAAAAATTAGAGATATTATTCTAACTTCTGATTCATTTGTTTAGTTTGACCATCTGTTTATAGATGAAATGATGTCAACAACTTCATCTCAATATTCAACATTCTATTTAACTCCTTAGTCAACTTTGCTGTAAACTATGGTCTCTTATCTGATATCACACTCTTTGGCAACCTATGTAACTTCCATATATTATCCTCAAACAATCTTACCAACTCTTTTGTTATTACCACAAAATAGGCCATCTTTGATAATTTATTGCAGACTACTAGAATTGTATCCTTCCTAGCTACTAACAGCAACTTTATAATAAAATAAACTATCAAGTGCATTCATGGTTTCTCTGGTATCTCTTTTCTGTTCTTCATTCTCTAATATATATCACAGTTCTCTACATATTTTCTTATATTCTTAGTTACTCCTAGCCACTAGTAGTTTCTCATTACTTACTTTGTTATTTTCCATCTCCCTTCATATCCTGCCATCAGCACATTACAGTGTAACTGGATTATCTTCACCCTCAACTCTTTATCCTTTAGTATATATACTTTTCTCTTCTTTATTACTAAATCTTCTTCCATCTGCTATTTGTCACCTCTAAATACTTTTACTTCTACCTTCTTCATCTTCTCTACTACTCTAACAACTTCTTCATTCTTTCCTTTAGCTATTTTGATTTTTACTATTATATTTACTTCAGATCCCTCTATTATTACTTTAGCTAAACTACAAATCCATTGTTCTTTAATTAATGTTTAGTTTTCATTGTTTTTTTCTACTCCTACTTTCTAGTCTAGTCTCCTACTAAGTTTATTCACTTTTCCCATTTTTGTTCCTAACAAGGTAAAATTAAATCTTGATAGGTAAAGTATCCAATGGGCTTGTCTTTTGTTCAATTTCTATGCCTTTATAAAATATTCTAAATTCTTATGGTCTATTCAAACTTCAAACTTGAACTTGGCATCCTCTAATAGATGCCTCCAGTTTTCCAACCCTCTTATCACTGCCAACATCTCCTTATCATGAATTTCATAGTTTTTCTCTATTTCATTTAGAGATTTTGAGAGGAAAGTTACAGATCTCCATCTTCCATCTTTGCACTTTATAGATAATACCTCTCCTATTGCATAGTCTGACACATCAACTTCTATCCTTATTTTTTTTTATCTAAATCTGGTGCTACTAACACTGGTTTCTTTGTAAATTTCTTTTTCAACTTCCTAAATACCTTCTTCTGCTTTTCTGTCCAATCCCACTTCTAATCCTTTCTCACCAAATCATATAATAGTATGGCTATTGCTGCAAAATCTTTAATAAACTACTGATAATAGTTGGCTAATTCCAAAAACTTCTGTACATTCTCTAACTTCTTTCAGAGTTGACCATTCCAATACTTCTTTTACCTTCTCTTTCTCTATCTTAATTCTCTCTAGTCCTATCACCACTCCTAGAAATTCTACTTTCCTAACCTTCTATTTATATTTTTCTAGTTTTATATATATAGATCATTTTCTGTCAACCTCCTTACTATCTCTTATAATATTATCTATGAAACTCACTACTTCCTCACTGTCAATCAAGTCCTGAAAAATCCTGTTCATTATTATTTGAAATGTCACTGGAGAGTTTATAAGTCCAAAGAATATTACAGCTGGTTCAAATGACTCTTCTAGAGTTGTGAGCACTACCTTCTACTTATTCCCCTTCTTTATCTGTATATTATTATTTCAATAATATTTGAGATTAAGAATAAGGGATTATTTTTAATTGTTTACTTATTTAGATAGTGATAGTCCTGAACTATTCTCTTTTTACTGTCTTTCTTTCCTACAAAAAATACAGGTGCCATTTGAGATGATTTTAATGATATACTCTTTCCTTAATTATTTTTTAATAAACTCTTGCATCTCTTCTCTTTCTTCTCTCAACAATGGATATACCTTCCTCTTTCTTAGCACAAACCCTTTCTTAACCTCTATTACATGATCTCACAACTTCCTCATTAGCATTCTCTCACCCACTTTCTTTCCAAAAACATGGATTGACTTGTGAAACCTTTGAGGAACCAATTTCTTAGCCTCTTCTTTGGACTTTATTGCTTCCTCCTCTTCACTCCAAATCTCTTATTCCTTTATTACTTTTTTTACTTCCAACACTCTTTCTTTCTTTGGTTTTTTCTTCTTCTTTTCCTTTTTCTTTTGTTTCTTTTGTTTTTACTTCCTTCTTTTTTATTATTATTATCTCTTTTTATTTTTTTTTTATCGCCCTAGTTTTTTCTACTTCAGTCTTCACTGTTTTCCATACTCTTCTGAACACCTCATTATCTTTACCTCCCCCATTCTCCAACTGATCTTAGGACTATAGTGAGTAAGCTATAATATTTCTAAAATTACATTTCTGACCTCCAATTACATCTATTTCTGTTCTTTTTCTATGTTTCCAGTAATAAATATTTATTTTTTTCAACTTAAACCTCTGCTTTTGAGCAAACTCTGAACTCATTACTAGCCCTATCATACCACTATCCAACAATGCCTCTACTATCACTTCTTCCTACATATTAATCCTCTTAAGTCTGATCTTCATAGTAACTTCTTTTAGCATATCTCCATTATTTAAGTTGTAGCAGGATTTATTATCTATTACTTTAGAAAGTATTACAAATCTATTATAATTAGAACCTAATTAATAACTACTAGATTCTTCTCCCTATTTAAATTATGATTGTTCAAATTGTTCTCATAATTAACTCTTTTTCCCTACCTTACTCTTCTCTGATTTCTCCTCTTCCTACAGAACCTTACAATGTAACCAAAACTCCCACAGTTATGACAATTTCTTCCATGATTTACATCCATGACATATAGATCTCATCTAGGTATGAATTCTATCCACTACTGTTGTTCACTATAGCTATATAGTAACTATTACTATTGTGCCCCTGCTATATTCTGCTTCAGTACTTAAGCTTCTGTCTTTCTTCTCCCTCTCAATCTCTCTTTTTCTCTCTTTAATGCTTATCCAAGTTTACTATCCTCTCATATTACTGTCCAATATTCCTAGAAGGTTATTTTGCCTCTATAAGTTCCTTTTCAATCACCTTATTCATTCTTCTCTTAAACTCTTCCACTAATGGCCTTCTTTCATATCTATTACCTTTTTCTGTCCTTCTAAACTCTTGCACAAATTTCTTTATTGTTTTACTTCTTTGTTTCACTTTCTTTAATTCCACCACCTTTATAATTTCATTATCTCTTCTACTAATTTTTTTCTTTAGATTTACCAAAAATTCCCCTACTATCGTATATTCCAGCATTCCTGCTTCTAAGTCTTCCAAAACATTTTCTTTCCAAATATCTGCTAATCTTTCTTACACATAAAACAATATCTACTGAATATACTCTTCTACTGCTACTTCTCTTATCCTCATTCAAATATACAATCTGTATGCTATCAAAAATTCTGAAATCTTTCCTATTTTCCTATTGAATGTTTGTAGCTTGGCTACTTCTATATTTGACCCAGTATTGGGTCAGAGAATCTCCACTGCTGCCACTCCTTTTACTCCTCTTCTTACTCCTCCTACTACCAACAGAACTTGGAGTTATACATGCATTGTTATAAGCTGCTCCTATTACTGCTAGATTATTTGTTCATAATGAATTGAGTTGTATTGACTCATATTGGTGTAAAAAGATGAGAAGTCAGTGGATGATGATAGTAGTGATGTTGGAGATGAGGAGATGTATAAAGGTAAGATGGAACCAGTGCTAATTTCCCTCTCTAACTCATAAAAATTAACTCAATATTGATAGATATTAGTATCATTCTTCTTGTCTGCCTCACACTGTCTACTAACTATCTAACCTACTAACTACTTCCCTAAAGAATTTGTAAACAATCTTGACCTCAGAAAGTTATTCTACTCTAGATAGGATCTGAAGGATACCTACTGTTCTCTTATATGTATAGATCACAAGAGAACACTACAGCATAAAGCTACTATATGAAACAACTATTTAACATATCTACAAATAATGATATGTCTGCTAAGTACCAGTAGGCTTTAATGCAAAACAAACAGCTAAGTCATGTGAATCCATCTAGCTATTCATGAGATATTAGCTAACAAAACTTTTACAGTTACTGATGGCCTAATATCTTGGTTGTTTGTTGTTACTTTTGTACATCCCATATATGTGCAGATATCCATTATTTGGGACTTTCTAGTACAACTTAGTTTGTGAAAATTGGTCTACTAGTTGTGGAGATACAAGCTGAATAAAGTTTGTAACATAAGCTTTTCCTGCCCAGCTAGTATATCCCTTATGCTTAATGCCTAACAATTCTTCTTGATAAAAGAGTGGTATTAGTCCCTATTGAGGATAATAAGAGAATAATAGTAAACAATAAGAAAGCCCTGTCTCTGAGTAAGAGTATCAAGTTCTAATATTATAAACTTAGACTTAAGTTGTCAAAGTTGAAGATATGAACTCTATTTAGTTTCATTTTCTTTTCTTACTTTCATTTTATTTTATTTTTTGAACTTAGAATTAAGATTTAGCATGATGTTACAAGCTATTACATAATATAACATAATATCACATATTAGTCACAAGTCATAGTCATACAATCACATAGAACATAGAACATTGTAGAAAGTTCTAGAATAATGATATCATACTATATGTTAATAACATATAGTATACATGTTCTTTAGAGTAGGTTCAGTTTAGTATAATATAGACTATTAGCCAAGTATTCTCTAACTCTTGAGTTTGAATTGTAACATTCAAACTCAATTTTCTTTTTGAGACTGTCCAACTCAGAGCCTTTTCTACTCTTTTTTACTTACTTTCTTATTATTCTTGATTAAGAGCAATACTACTCTTTTATCAAGAAAAATAGCCAGACTCTAGACTTAAGTGATATACTAACTAAGCAGAAGAAGCTTAGTTGTTTATATTATGTTAAAATCTACTGATGCTTTGTAGACATAGTAGCTAGTATTTTTCAAGAAGTAGCTCTATACTATAGTATTCCCTTGTGATCTATTGTTATATCTCAAAACTTAGAGTTAAAGTCAAAAGAGTAAACCTTGGATTAGGTCAATCACAAGAGAACTCAATGAAGTTCCTAGTACAATGTTGTCTACCTTATATACTCTACCAGATGGTTTATGTTACTACTACATCTAGCCTACCCTAAAGACCATGTGTAAATCATAAGGTCAACATGTGTTAAACACATTATATAACATTATTATTCCGGAATGTTCCACTATATTCTATTGTGACCACATGACCATGTGATAGTATAACCATAACATCACACTTAAATACTAACACTAATAATAATAGAAAAAAAGTGAAATAGAAAACAAAAAAATAAAAAATAAAGTCTAACATTCACAACTCTGACACCTATACATGTAAAAGAATAGCAGATGTTCTTCAGATCCTATTTAGAATAGAATAACCTTCTTAGGTCAAAATTGTTCAAAAATTCTTTAGAGCAGTTAGTAAATAGTGTAAAGTGAAACTTGAAGAAGACTTACTAACACTTATAGAGATTGAGTTTAGCTCAGAATATGAATTAGAGAAGAAGACTAGCACCAGCTCTACCTTACCTCTTTATATATTATCATCTCCCACTCTACTACCAATCAATTCACCCTCATACTATTACAACATGAGTTATCATAGCTCAATCAGTTTAAAATAGATAGTCCATCAGTAACAAGAGCAAATAGCTGTCTTACAGGTGCTGATAGCTTAAGCAGAACTAGAAAGAGATAAAGGAGTGGTAATTCTCCAATTTAACACTAGGTCAAATATAGAAGTGGCTAAGCCACAAACATTTAATAGAGAAGCAGGAAAGATCTCAGGTTTTTTAATGACATATAGGTTGTATATCAGGATAAGGATGAGTGAGGGAGTGGTAAAAAAGTAGGTACAATGGGTTTTGTCTTATATGCAAAGAGAATTGGTGGATATCTGGAAGAATATTATAGAAGATTTGAAGAGTGGAAGTTTGAGCTATGCAATAGTAAGAGAGTTTTTATTAGACTTGAAGAAAGAATTTGGTGGAGAAGATAATAAGACATTGAAAGTGGTAGAGTTGAAGAGATTAGAGCAAGGAAATAAGATGATGGAAGAGTTTGTTCAGAAGTTCAGAAGAGTAGCAAAGAGAAATGGATATAAAGAAAGACTATTGATAGAAGAATTCAAGAGAGAAATAATCAGAATGATCAGAAGAAAGTTGATGGAGGCAAAACAATCTCTAAGAAGTATAGAGCAGTGATATGAACAAGCAACAAATTTGAATAGACACTGGAGAGAAAGCAAAAGAGAAGAAGAGAGATTGTAAGGAAGAAAAGAACAAGAGTCTTTATACCAAGGCAAAATACAATAGCAAATGTCATAGAAGCATAATATAAACAGATGCCATAGTCTCAAATTTGGCTAAGGAGGCAGAAGGTTTCTCAATAGTGGGTGCTGGCAGAACCTACTCTAATAGAGAGAGTGAAAAGAATGAATATGGTTGTTATAAACCCAAATCAATAGACAGAGTTCTTGCTAAGGCATAACCCATATGAAATAGAAGTAGACCATAATAAGAACTGTTATAGTTGTGGAGATTTTGGACATTTGGCAAGAAATTGTAATAATAGGGAAATCATAGAAAGAGAAAGAAGACTTGAGTATGGGGACAATCAGAACAATTCAAGTAATTTAAATGGAAAATAGAACCTGATAGTCCTCAATTAGATCCTAGTAATAACAATAGGTTTATAATACTCTCTAGAATAATAGAAAATACATCCTGCTGCAACATAGACAATGGAGATATGCTAAGAGAAGTGGTGGTGAAGATTGGCCTTGAAAGAATTGATACTCAGGAAGGAGTGACAGTAGAAGTATTATTAATAATGGATAGTAGAACAACAGAGTTAGTATTAAGTTTAAAATTTGCAAGAAACCAGGGGTTTAAGCTAAATAAAATAAAAAGACCTATCTATGTAAGAAATATGGATAGTTTCTTTAACAAGGAGAAACCAATTAAGCATACAGTGGAAGTAAATATTTATTACCAGAGGTATAGGAAAAGAACAGAGATAGATGTGATCAGAGAATAGAAGTGGAGTGTAATCTTGGGAATGCTATAGCTAGCCTGCTACAATCCTGGGATTAACTGGAGAACAGGAAAAATGAAAATAACAAGATTTCCAGAAGTAGGATGGCAAAAAGAAGAGAAAAGAAGAAGAAAGAAAAAGAAGGAAAGAAATGAGAAGAGAAAGAGCAGAAGAAGAAGGAAAAAAGGAAAAGGAAGAAAAAACCAAAAAAAGAGAGGATGATAAAAAATAAAGAAGATAGTAAAAAAGTGAAAGATTTAGAATGAGAAAGAAGAAGCAGCAAAATCTAAAGAAAAGGCCAAGAAATTAGTTCCTCAAAGGTTTTACAAATGGATCCATGTCTTTGGAAAAAAGCAAGTAAGAGAATGCCAACAAAGAAGGTAGAGAGAGGAGAGATGTATAAGTTCATTGAAAAACAATCAAAGAAAGGGTATATCAGGCCCTCAAAGTCACTTCAAACAGCATCTGTGATGGAAAGAAGTATATGATATAGGACTATCAGTATTTAAATGAGTAGACTATCAAAAACAATTATTCCTTACCCTTGATTTCAGACATTGTAGAAAACATAGGTACAGAAAAAGTATTTACTAAGTTAGATTTATAATGGAGTTATAATAATATATAGATAAAGGAGAGGGACAAGTGAAAGGTAATATTCACAACTTCAGAAAAGTTGTTTGAACCAACTGTAATGTTCTTTGAACTTACAAACTCTCCAGCAACATTTCAAATAATAATGAATGAGATCCTTTGAGACTTGATGAACATTGGGGAAGTGGCAAGTTTCATAGATGATGTTATAGTAGAAATGGAAGAAGAGAAAGAACATGATGAGATAGTAAAAGAAGTAGTGAAGAAATTGGCAGAGAATGATTTATATATAAAACTAGAAAAATTTAAGTAGAAAGTTAAGAAGGTAAGATTTTTGGAAGTAGTGATTGGACCTGAAGAAATTGAGATGGAGGAAGAGAAGATAAGAGGAGTACTAGAATGGCTGACTCCAAAAGAAGTTAAAGATATACAAAAGTTTTTAGGACTTGCCAACTATTATTGGTGGCTTATTAAAGACTTCATAGCAATAGCCAGACCATTACATTATATGATGAAAAAGGATCAGAAGTAGGAATAGACAAAGAGGTAAGAGAAGATATTTAAGAAGTTAAAGGAGAAATTTACAAAAGAACTTGTGTTAATAGTACTGGACTTTGATAAAAAATGAGAATGGATATAAATATGTCAGATTATACAACAGGAGATGTATTATCTATGGAATATGATAATGGATAATAAAGACCAGTAGCTTTTCTTTCAGAATCTCTAAATAAGATAGAGAGAAACTACAAAATTTATAACATGAAGATGTTAGCAGTAATAAGGAGATTGGAAAATTAGATATATTTTCTAAAAGATGCCAAGTTCAAGTTTGAGATTTGGACAAACTATGAGAACTTTAATAGAATTTATAAAAATAGGATTACAATAAAATAATTCTATAAACTTACTATTCCTATATTATTGACATAATTAGATATTCTGGATATATTAACATTGTGAGTTTCAGATCCATTATCCAATATTGTATTAGTATCATCAGATTCAATAAAATCAAGAATGAATTTCAGTTGAAAGTAATATGTAAATTTTAAGTAAAATTCAGAATATTTGAAATATTTTATGAAGGTGTAAAAATTGAACAGAAGACAAGCTTATTAAGCACTTTACTTGTCAAGATTTGACTTCACTCTAAAATATGTTTCAGAAACAAAAATGGTAAAGGCTAATAGACTTAATAAAAGACCAGATTGAAAAGTAGATGTAGAAAAGAACAACAAAAATTAGACTTTAATTAAGAAACAATGGATTTGTAGTTTAGCTGAAGTAGTAATAGAAGAACCTGAAGTAGATATACTAGAAAAATAAAAATAGCTAGGAGTAAAGACAAAGAGATAGTCAGAGTAGTAG